>Ga0206949_1041_pt1 | contig 47883 bp, 41 predicted proteins | sample Alteio_BWOrgHeat_40_FD_153240 | JGI IMG/M metagenome (GOLD analysis project Ga0206949, IMG submission 153240) | Enriched cells from forest soil in Barre Woods Harvard Forest LTER site, Petersham, Massachusetts, United States -... | ecosystem: Environmental > Terrestrial > Soil > Temperate forest >...
CTTTTCAAAACCGCTGCCTGTTGTAATCCCTGCGCAAGTTGTGTGGGTACGTCTTTCATGGAATGGACGGCAATATCAATACGCTTATTTAATAATGCGGCGTCCAATGTTTTGGTGAATACGCCCTGTACGCCCATTTCATATAATGGCGTTACGAGATCGATATCGCCATCGCTTTTTATATAGATGAGTTCGCTTTCAATATTATCTTTTGCAAGTTCGCGTTGTACAAGCGTTGCCTGCCAGGACGCCAGTTGACTGTCACGCGTGCCGATGCGTAATACTTTTTTCATACTTAATTGCTGATCATGAAATCATTGATCGCCTCAATATAGTAACATCCGGGCTGATGTTGGCCGCGCATTTTAACGGCTACCGTATTCACTACTTTCTGGATAGCGGCGTGATCAATAGAAATGGTTTGTGCATAAGCAGAAAATAAACTGCAGGAATGCATATCATGCAGCTTTTGTTTAACTGCTTTCAATATGGGCACATGGCTGCGGAGTATGAACCATTCACGGAACTCAAGAATATGGGTATGGATAATAGCCAATGCTTTCGGCACTTCCGCCTGTCGCTTCTGTAATGTTTTGTCGTTGATCTTTGCAAGGCCATCAACATTTACCAGTGTAATATGGTTGAGTAAACCAGCGGCCGGTTCAATATTATTTGGAATGGACAGGTCAACCAAAACCTTTGGCCCGCTTTGTAAAAGGCTGTTCCTGGTGATCACTGCTTTATCTGCATTGGTGGCAACGATCACGATATCCGCAGCATCAACTTCCTGTTGCATATCTGCATAAGTTGCGTGATGCAATCCTAATTCATTCGCCAGTTCAACTGCTTTCTCATCTGTTCTGTTGATGAGTGTTATGTTTTTTGTATCGAGATAATCGATCAGGTTTTTACAGGTGTTACGGCCGATCTTGCCTGTGCCGAGTAAAACGATTTTTTTATTATTGGTATCTATTACCTGTTCTTTTAAAAACTGTATGGCGGCAAATGAAACAGAAATTGTTCCCCCGCTTAAAGCAGTTTCATTTTTAATGGCTTTGGATGATTGCAGAACCGTATTAAACAACCGCTCCATGAACGCACCAACAAATCCTTTTTCTTTTGAAAATTTAATGGCCTGTTTCATCTGCCCCACTATTTCATAATCGCCCAATATCTGTGAATCTAATCCTGCACCAACGGAAAATATATGTTCTACCGCTTCATTACCCTGTTTGGTATAACACAATTCACGAAAAGTTTTTGCATCACCTGTGGCCTCTTCGCAAAGAAGGGCTACTAATATATTTACATCGGAAGACAGCCCATAGATCTCGGTGCGGTTGCAGGTGCTCAAAACAAATAATTCAGTTAAACCCGCATCACCGGCTTTTTGCAGCAGAGAAGCATATTGTTCTGCATTGATGGCAAAATTACCACGGATACCGGCATCGCTCTTGCGGTAATTGATGCCGGCTACAAAAAATTGGTTGATATCCATCCTTAAAATTCTCTTGTTAGTATACTTTGACGTATTTCTGCAAAGTTATCCTTCGCAGTTTCTCAAACTTATAATATTCGTCAGCCGATTGTCATTTCTCTGTCAGTTTTTCAATTTTCGGATTGACGGATTACCGATTATCGAATTCTATCCCCGAATCCGTAATCCGCTAATCATCCTTCCTCCTGATACAGCTTTTCCATTTCCGGTTGCCCCATTGTTCCAACAAACGCTCAACTGATGCATTGTTAACTTTACATTTGCATTCACAATTAAAATATGCCAGTACGCAGAGCCATTTTATTAATGAATCTCGGGTCGCCCGATTCAACAGAAGTAAAAGATGTACGCCGTTATCTCAACGAGTTTTTGATGGATAGCCGGGTGATCGATATTCCACTCATACCGCGTACTTTATTGGTTCGTGGAATGATCGTTCCGTTCCGCGCACCAAAATCTGCGGAAGCATATAAAACCATCTGGACAAAAGAAGGTTCTCCATTGATCGTTCTCACGCGGCAGTTGCAGGATGCATTGCAGCAACTGGTAGAAGAACCGGTAGCGATCGCCATGCGTTACGGGAGCCCGTCTCCCAAACAGGCATTCGACCAGTTATCGAAACAATACCCGGATATTGAAGAAGTGATCCTTGTTCCGTTATACCCGCATTATGCCATGAGCAGTTATGAAACAGCAGTTGAATATGCGAAAGAACAATTTGCAAAACAGCGCTACACTTTCAAACTCTCCGTGATCAAACCGTTTTATAACCAGCCTGATTATATAAACGCACTGGCTGAAAATATGCGCCCATATCTAATAAAAGAATACGATCATATTTTATTCAGCTACCATGGTATTCCTGAAAGACATATTCGTAAAAGCGACCCAACAGGTTGCCATTGTTTACAAATAAATAATTGCTGCGAAGTTGCATCGCCTGCACACAATACCTGCTACCGCCACCAGGTTTTTACCACAACAAGATTGGTAACGGAACAATTAAACATTCCGGAAAATAAATACAGTATTTCTTTTCAGTCGCGTTTGGGAAAAGGATGGCTGCAACCCTTTACCGATATGCGTTTGGAAGAAATGCCCAAAGAAGGCATCAAAAAATTGCTGATCATTTGTCCCGCATTTGTAAGCGATTGTCTGGAAACACTGGAAGAGATCGATGAACGCGGCCGCGGATCTTTTATGCATGCCGGCGGCGAATCATATACCATGATACCTTGTTTAAATACCAATCCGCTTTGGGTAAAAACGATCGCGAAACTGGTTAGAGAAGCTATTAGCCGTGAGCCGTAAGCCGTCAGTTGTGAGTCAAAATATATATTCTTTGCTGATAGCTGAATGCTGAAAGCTGATAGCTTTTAAGTGTGAACAAAAAATATTCTTTCTTTGCTAACAGTTTACAACTTATAGCTAAATATAACATGTACCTCTATCTAAAGGCCCTGCATATCATCTTCATCGTAACCTGGTTCGCCGGATTATTCTATATGCCGCGGCTTTTTATTTATGCAACAGAAGCAGGAAGCAAACCGGAAGCAGAACAAAAAATTTTGCGCGAACAGTTTTCCATTATGATGAAAAGGCTCTGGTACGGCATCACCTGGCCATCGGCTGTACTAACATTGATACTGGGAACAACCGTTATGTTAACGGGCAACTGGCAGCGCGTTTTATTTGAGGAAGAAGGAAGATGGTTATTGATCAAACTGATATTTGTTGTTTTTTTATACGCGTATCACTGGTCGCTCCACCGCATTTTCAAACAGGAAATAAAAGGTGTTTTTGCATACACTTCCCAGCAGCTCCGCCTCTGGAACGAAGTGGCTACCATTTTTCTCATCGCCATCATTATGCTGGCCGTAGTAAAACAAAGCATGAGTTTTGTCTGGGGCGTTACCGGGCTGGTGGTTTTCATATTATTACTCGTGAGCGCCATCCGTATCTATAAACTACTCCGCAACCGGCGCAGCGGATAAGTAATCAGCAAAGCCCTTCTTAACCAGTAACCAGTAACCAGTAACCAGTAACCAGTAACCAGTAACCAGTAACCAGTAACCAGTAACCAGTAACCACTCACTTTCCTTTCGTTCACGTCCCGATATTTCCTACCTTTGCACCCTTAAAAAACAGATAGGACAAGCGTTTATGCGTGCGAAATACCCAGAATTCTCCGGGCTCAACCTCCCGGCAATCGAACAGGAAATTTTAGCTAAATGGAGCGGGGAGCAGGCTTTTGAAAAAAGCGTTTCCCTCCGTGAGGGTAAACCACCCTTTGTATTTTATGAAGGGCCGCCAAGCGCCAATGGCATGCCCGGTATCCATCATGTGATCTCACGAACATTAAAGGATATGGTTTGCCGTTACAAAACCATGCAGGGTTTCCAGGTAAAAAGAAAAGGCGGATGGGATACGCATGGATTGCCGATCGAGTTAGGCGTTGAAAAAGAACTGGGCATTACCAAAGAAGATATCGGCAAAAAAATATCAGTAGAAGAATACAACCAGAAATGCCGCGAAGCCGTGTTGCGCTACAAAGGCAAATGGGATGAGCTGACCATGAAAATGGGTTACTGGGTAGACCTCAGCCAACCTTATATCACCTACGAAAACAAATACATTGAAACGCTTTGGTGGATATTGAGTGAGTTGTACAAAAAAGGATTGCTGTATGAAAGCGTGAGCATTCAGCCATATTCGCCCGCAGCAGGAACGGGATTGAGTTCGCATGAACTGAACCAGCCGGGTACTTATAAGGATGTGAAAGATACCAGTGTGGTGGCGATGTTTAAAGCAGTGAGAAATGAAAAGACACAATTTTTATTTGATACAGCAGGCAATGATGAAGTGTTCTTTATGGCATGGACAACCACTCCATGGACATTACCATCGAACCTTGGGTTGACTGTTGGGGCGAATATTGACTATGTTTTAGTGAACACATTCAATCCATATTCAAAAAGTCCTGTAAATGTAATTCTCGCGAAAGCCTTACTGGGCAAGTATTTTTCTGCGACAGAAAATACAAAAGACGAATTTGAAGAGTTCATACAATTAACTACAGATATAAGCGCTGAAGAGTTTAAAGGGAAAAAAGTAACCTTTTTGCCTTGGAAAATTTTGACGGAATTCAAGGGCTCTAAAATAGAGAATGCAGAATATGAACAATTGCTTTCCTATGAAGCAAATTCATTAAATGTGATCAAAGAAATCACACCTGATGCAAAACCTTTCCGTGTAATTACAGGAGATTTTGTTACCACCGAAGACGGAACCGGCATCGTACACACATCTCCCGCATTCGGCGCAGATGACTATCGTGTTGGCAAAAAAAATAATATCGGCATCTTAACTATGGTTGACCGCCAGGGAAAATTTGTAGACGGCCTGGGCGAATTCAGCAACCGTTATGTAAAAAATTATAAAGACGATCCTGATTATGTTGATGTAAATGTTGACATCAGCGTAAAACTGAAAAAAGAGAACCGCGCATTCAAAGTTGAAAAATACGAACACAGTTACCCGCATTGCTGGAGAACAGATAAACCTATTTTATATTATCCGCTTGATGCATGGTTCATTAAAACCACTGCAGTAAAAGACAGGATGGTTGAGTTGAATAAAACCATCAACTGGAAACCAAAATCAACCGGTGAGGGGCGTTTTGGTAACTGGCTGGAAAATATGGTTGACTGGAATTTGAGCCGCAGCCGTTTTTGGGGAACGCCTTTGCCGGTATGGCGTACAGAAGATGGCGAAGAAGAAGTTTGTATCGGTTCGATCGATGAATTGAATGAAGGCATCCGCAAAGCGAATGAAGTATTAGGCGGCGATGTAAACAAACATTACCTGCATGAAGGCATATTGGATCTGCACAAACCTTTTGTAGATGATATCATTTTAGTAAGCGCTTCAGGTAAACCCATGAAACGCGTTGCCGACCTGATCGATGTATGGTTCGACAGCGGCGCCATGCCTTACGCACAATGGCATTATCCATTCGAAAACAAAAAACTGATCGATAAGGGCCAGGCATTTCCAGCAGATTTTATTGCAGAAGGCGTGGATCAAACACGAGGCTGGTTCTATACTTTGCATGCACTTGCAGTTATGTTGTTTGACAGTGTTGCGTACAAATCTGTTGTGAGCAATGGTTTGGTGCTGGATAAAGACGGCAACAAAATGAGCAAACGCCTCGGCAACGTGGTAAATCCTTTTGAAACGATCGAGAAATATGGAGCCGATGCTACACGCTGGTATCTCATCACCAATGCATCGCCATGGGATAATTTAAAATTCGATCTCGCCGGTATACAGGAAGTACAGCGTAAATTTTTTGGTACATTGTATAATACGTATCAATTCTTTGCACTGTATGCGAATGTGGATGGATTTGCTTTTGAACAATCACCCGTTCCATTAAATGACAGGCCGGAAATTGACCGATGGATCTTATCATCTCTTAACACGCTGATCAAAAACACAACGCGCTCCATGGACGATTACGAACCAACCATGGCCGGCCGTTTGATCGAAGAATTTGTGGATGAACATTTAAGCAACTGGTATGTGCGCCTGTGCCGTCGCCGTTTCTGGAAAGGCGAGTATGAGCAGGATAAGATCAGCGCCTATCAAACATTATACGAATGCCTCGAAACGATCGTAAGATTGATGGCGCCCATCTCTCCATTTTTCAGCGATGCCGTTTTTAATAACCTCAATTCAATAACCGGAAGATTTACTGTTGCTTCAGTACATCATGCCGATTATCCGGTAGCTGATGAAAATGCTATCGACAGTTCCCTGGAAGAAAGGATGCAATTGGCACAGGATGTTTGCTCGCTTGTTTTGTCGCTCCGCAAAAAAGTGAACATAAAGGTCCGCCAGCCTTTGCAAAAACTGATGATCCCGGTACTGGATGCGCAGATGAAAACACAACTCGAAAAGATCGGGGATCTGATCAAAGCAGAAGTGAACGTAAAAGAAATGGCCTATATCACCGAAACGGAAGGGGTGATCAGCAAAAAGATCAAAGCCAATTTCAAAGCGCTCGGAACCCGTCTCGGCCCAAAGATGAAAGCCGTAAGTGCAGCCATCGGAAATTTTAGCCAGCTGGATATATCAACCATAGAAAAAGAAGGAAAATTCGTTTTGGCCATCGACGGCGAACCCGTTACCATAGAGCTGAACGAAGTAGATATTGTTGCCGAAGACATACCCGGCTGGAGCGTTGCCAACAAAGGCAGCCTCACTGTTGCACTCGATATTACCCTCACGGATGACCTGAAACAGGAGGGAGAGGCCCGCGAATTTGTGAACCGGGTACAAAATATCAGAAAAGAAAGTGGTTTTGAACTCACAGACCGTATATTCGTGACCGTGCTTGAGAGTAGCGAACTGAAGCCGTCCATTATTAAATATAACGACTATATTTGCCGCGAAATTTTGGCAGATTCCATTGAATGGGTCTACCAGATAAAGAACGAAACTGACATCGAGATCAATGATTATCAGTTGAAAGTAGTAGTTAACAAAAAAGGATAAAAAGCTATGCCTACTAAGAAACCTGCTCCGAAAAAGGCGGCCCCGGCCAAAAAAGCGGCTTCAAAACCGGCGCCCAAAAAGGCAGTTCCGGCTAAGAAAGTGGTTAAACCTGCTCCAAAAAAGGCGGTTCCGGCTAAAAAAGCGGCCCCTAAACCGGCGCCCAAAAAGGCAGTTCCGGCTAAAAAACCGGCTCCTAAACCCGCACCTAAAAAAGCGGTGCCCGTACCTGCAAAAAAAGCGGCGCCAGTGAAAGCTGCTCCGGCAAAAGCGGTTAAGGCAACTCCGGTTCCGGCAAAAAAAATTATCGCACCGGCGAAACCGGCTGCTAAAGTTGTGGCGCCGGTTGCCAAACCAGCACCTGTACCTGCCAAACCTGTTGCTCCTTTAAAACCAAAGGTTGAGGTAAAATTACCACCGGCCCCACCCGTTAAACCCGTTAAAAAAACACCAGAACCCATAAAAGACGTGAAAGTACCGAAGATCAATACGAAGACGAGTGTGCCTTATAAGCCAGGATATACACAATTAGAAAAAAGAGCCGATGCCGGAAGAACAAATGGCGACCCTTTGGTAAAATACAGCGACAATGACCTGAATGAATTCAGGGAACTGATCACCAAAAAGCTGGAAGCGGCTAAAAAAGAGCTGGCTTATTTACAAGGGCTGATCACACGGAAAGATGAAATGGGTGGCGATAACGATGATGCCCGTTACATGACGATGGAAGATGGCAGTATGAGTATGGAAAGGGAACAACTGAGCCAGATGGCCAGCCGCCAGATCACTTATATTGATCACCTGGAAAAAGCGATGATGCGTATTGAAAACAAGACTTACGGTATCTGCAGAGTTACCGGCAAGCTGATCGATAAAGCACGTTTACGTGCTGTTCCACACGCAACCCTCAGCCTGGAAGCCAAACTCGGTTTGGTAAAACCATCGCTCGAGCAGTAGACCGCAATTGACAACTAACTGGAAGGCCTTTCCGAGTATTCGGGATGGCCTTTTCATTGGGAGAGGGAGATAGATGATAGTTGACAGAAAGAAGATGAATAAATTTGTTGCCTGTCAACTAACAACTGTCATCTCTGCTCTTTACTTCACTTCCTGCATATCCACCAATTTCCTGTAAATACCGTGATGCGCCAATAACTCATCATGGCTGCCGCGCTCAACAATTTCTCCTTTTTGTAAAACAATGATCTCATCTGCATGGCGGATGGTTGAGAGGCGGTGTGCGATCACGAGTGAAGTGCGGTTCTGCATCATATTATTGATCGCATCCTGAACCAGCCTTTCGCTTTCTGTATCGAGTGATGAAGTGGCTTCATCTAAAATAAGTATCGGCGGATTTTTTAGTACGGCCCTTGCGATCGTTAAACGCTGGCGCTCGCCGCCGCTGAGTTTGCTGCCGCGGTCGCCGATATTGGAATCAAATCCTTCTTCTTTCTGTTTGATAAAATGAATAGCATTTGCAACCGTTGCTGCATCTTCGATCTGCGCTTTTGTAACATTGTCAACGCCCAATGCAATATTATTTGCGATCGTATCATTGAATAAAATGGGCTCCTGTGTTACGATACCCATCAGGCTGCGAACAGAATGAAGCGAGTAGTTTTTTATGTTAACGCCATCGATCAGTAATTCGCCGCTGCTCACATCGTGAAATCTCGGAACAAGGTCGGCAAGCGAACTTTTACCTGCGCCTGATGAACCAACCAGTGCGATCGTTTTTCCTTTTTCAATAACAAGATTGATGTTTTGTAAAACGATCTTATCATCATACGCAAAAGAAACATTTTTAAATTCTATGCTGTGATGAAAGGAAGGGATCGTTGCGGCATCTGCTTTATCCGTAACAGTTACAGGCGCCTGCAATATTTCTTCGATCCGTTGAATGGCCGAGCTTCCGCGTTGTGCGTTGTAATATGCGGTGGACAAGGATTTGGCAGGATCGATCAATTGAGTGAACACTAAAATGTACATGATAAAACTATCCGCATCCAATCCTGCCTCGTGATTTAAAACCAGCTTGCCTCCAAACCATAAAATACACGACAACACCAATACACCCAAAAATTCAGACATCGGCGAAGCAAGATCCCTGCGAAAATTCATCCGGTTGCGGATATGATTCAATGTATCGTTGGTATGGAAAAATTTACCGCGTAATATTTTCTCCGCATTAAATGCTTTGATCACACGCAAACCGCCAAGCGTTTCATCCAGTATCGACATCAATGTACCCAACTGCTCCTGCGAAGCGGTTGATTGTTTTTTTAATGAACGGCTCACACGGCCGATGATAAAACCGGTTACGGGTAAAAGCACTACTAAGAATAAGGATAGCGCAGGGCTCAGATACACAAGCGTAACAAGATAAATTAAAATGTTCAGCGGGTTACGGATCAAACCTTCGAGTGTACTCATCACGCTCCATTCCACTTCGTTCGCATCATTGCTCATGCGGCTGATGATATCGCCTTTTCTTTGCTCGGTAAAAAACCCGATGGGCAGCTCTAATATTTTTGAATACAGATCGGAGCGCAGTTTGGTCATTACATAATTGCGCATCGGCGCCAGTACGCGAAACGATAAATAGGTAAACAGGTTCTTGAAGAAAATTGATACTACCACCACCACACAGATCGCACCCAATGCATATACGGCGCTATGGTTGCTGATAAGCTGGCTCAGAAAGTATTTTAAATTATCCATGATGCCGGCAGCCGAAAAACCCATTTCAGGCCGGATCATTACCAGCTTATCTTTTCCAAACAACAGCAGTAAAAAAGAAGGAAGCATGGCCAGTGAAACCAGTGAAAAAACAATGGATAAAAGATTGAACAGCACATACAGTGCAATATTCTGTTTCTGGCTCTTCAGGTAAAAAAGTATGCGTGCAAATCGCTTCATAAAAGGTAATACAGTTAAAACGCAGCAAAGTAAGTAAATTTGCCCTCAATCAAATGTTAGAATATGGAGGAAGGAAAACGTCAAAGACAAGTGGCGGGCGCATTGCAGGAAGAGCTGAATGATATTTTCAGAAGGCTGGGCCTTGGGATGATCGATGGCGGGATGGTATCTATCTCATCAGTAAAAGTAACGCCGGATCTTTTAGAGGCGCGTATTTACCTGAGCCTTTTTCAGGTAAAAGATGCGGTTGCCGTAATGAAAACGATCGAATCGAGGGCATGGGAAATAAAGAAAGAACTCGCAGACAGGGTAAAACATCAGTTGAGAAGAATCCCTGTTTTACATTTTTACCATGACGATACGCTGGATTATGTTTTTAAAATGGAAGAGATCTTTAAGGATATTAATAAAGACAGAAAGGAAGAATAAGTTTATTGGTTTACGGGTTTATCCGTTTATTAATTACGATATAAAACCAGTAAACCAGTAAACCAGTAAACCAATAAACCAATTTCTTTGAACCTTCTTTTCGCCTGGCGGTATTTCCGTTCAAACAAATCTACCAATGCGGTCAATGTGATCGCATGGATCAGTATCTCTGCTATTGCGGTTGGCAGCGCTGCGCTGATCATTATTTTAAGTGTGTTCAATGGTTTTGAAGATCTTGTAAAAGGATTGTATGCGGATTTTTATGCCGATATGCGTATCGCGCCTGCGCGCGGAAAAACATTTCATATTTCGCCAACACAGATACAACTGATAAAAAGTACACAGGGAGTTGCGGTGATCAGTTTTGTGGCCGAAGAAAAAGCGCTGCTGAATGGCACGCAGCAAACGATCGTATCAATTAAAGGTGTGGACGACAGGTATACTTCCGTCAACAAAATAAATACGCCTTTGCATATTCCGCGCGGTAAATTTGAACTGGGTTCTGTTGCTGAACCAAAATTAGTAGTAGGCGCCGGAATTGAAAACGCAGCCGGCATAAACATAGATAAACAAACATTTCCCGCTACTATTTATCTGCCCAACCGTAATGCGGCAAAATTGATTTCTGATGACGGGCTGAATGCTTTTACCATAACGCCGTCCGGTACATTTAAAGTGCAGCAGGATTTTGATAATGAATATGTTTTCAGCAACCTTGCTTTTGTAAAGTATATGCTCAATATGTCGGCTGATGAATACAGCGCTATTGAAATGAAAGTAAGCGGTGATCCCGATAAAGTAAAAAAAATATTGCAGCCGAAACTCGGTAACACTTTTGTTATAGAAACACGCTACGAACAAAACCGCAGCCTCTATGGTGTAATGCAGGTAGAGAAATGGGTGATCTATGGAATACTTTCTTTGATACTGGTTGTTGCTGCATTTAATATGATCGGTGCATTAACCATGCTGGTGCTGGAAAAACAAAAAGATATCGCCGTACTAAAAGCCATGGGCGCCAACGAACAAACTATTCAGCGGATTTTCTTAAGTGAAGGAATTTTACTGGCAGGATTAGGCGGCGGCGGCGGAATTTTACTGGCTGCTGTTATTTGCTGGCTGCAGATCCAATTCAAACTGATCAAACTGGGCGGCAATACTTTTATCATCGATTACTATCCTGTAAAAATGGTGGCCACTGATTTTTTACTGGTGATCGCAACGGTTGCTGTTATTGCTGTACTGGCTTCGTGGATCCCTTCGAGGAAGGCGAGTTTGCAGATGTTCTCTTTGAAGAGTTAATAGTTAAAAGTTAATAGTGAAACCAACTATTAACTATTAACTTTTAACTCCTTTAATTTTAATTCCCTGCAAGTTTAAGTTTAATAATCTCCCAACGTCTCCGGCAGCTGTGCCAAAGCTTTTGCCAGCTGCTCATCATTCGGGGCAATGCCGTGCCATTCGTGGCTGCCTTCCATAAAATCAACACCTTTGCCCATTTCTGTTTTCATCAGAATGCAGACCGGTTTTCCCTGGCCTGTGAGCGATTTTGCTTTGTCGAGCATCTTAACGGTATCATCCATATCATTACCATTCATTTCTAAAACGGCCCAGTTAAAGGCGCTGAATTTATCAGCGAGGTTATCGAGCCCCATTACTCTTTTCGTTGGCCCATCGATCTGTTGCCCGTTCCAATCTATCGTAGAAATTAAATTATCCACTTTATGATGCGCTGCAAACATGATGGCTTCCCAGTTCTGCCCTTCATCCAGTTCACCATCTCCATGCAATGAAAACACAAGATGGTTATCGCCGTTCAGTTTTTTTGTGAGTGCAGCGCCAATGGCAACGCTCATGCCTTGCCCCAGAGAACCGCTGGCAACACGCACGCCGGGTAAATGTTCATGCGTGGTAGGATGCCCCTGCAAACGCGAATTGATCTTGCGGAATGTAGCCAGCTCCTTCACATCAAAATAACCGGAACGGGCTAATGCTGAATAGTATACCGGGGAAATATGTCCGTTCGATAAAAAGAAAAGATCCTCATTCAAACCATCCATCGAAAACGGAACATGGTGATGCATGGTATGAAAAAACATCGCCGAAAAATAATCGGCACAACCCAATGAACCGCCCGGATGGCCGCTCTGAACAGCGTGTACCATTCTTACGATATCGCGCCTCATCTGGCTCGAAATATTTTTCAGTTCCTGAATGCTTGCCATAGTAGTTTTTTGTGTGTGCGAAGATAAGAGAGTTTAGTTTATTGATTTACCTGTTTTACCCCAACCCCTAAAGGGGCTTTTAACTCGCCTTCAGGGGCCGGGGGTAAAAAGTGAATGTTCCCAAACTATTTTATTATTTTCGCCACACTTTAAAACCAAGTTATGTCTGAAGAATTACAAATGATCATAGAAGATACAGAAGACGGGATGAAGAAAGCGATCAGCCACCTGGAAGCGGAACTGGTTAAGATCAGGGCGGGAAAAGCAAGCCCGGCAATGCTGGATGGGATCAATGTTGATTATTATGGCTCGCCAACGCCCATTGCGCAGGTGGCCAATATCAGTGTACTGGATGTGCGAACCATCAGCATTCAGCCATGGGAAAAAAATATGCTCCAGGCCATTGAAAAATCGATCATGCAGGCCAATATAGGTGTTACGCCACAGAATGACGGCAACCAGATACGGATATTCATGCCGCCGCTTACAGAAGAAAGAAGAAAAGAATTGTTTAAAAAAGCAAGTGGCGAAGGCGAACACTCAAAAGTGGCTATCCGCAGCATCCGCCGCGAGGCAATTGAGCAGATAAAGAAATTAGAGAAAGACGGATTAAGCGAAGACGCTGCCAAAGACGGCGAAACAAGCATCCAGGAAATAACCGACAGGTTCATATCGCTTGTTGAAAAACATTTAGCAGCGAAAGAAAAGGAGATGATGACAGTGTAGATTTGTTTATTGGTTTATTCGTTTATTAGTTTAGCATTACTGCAATCAATCAATCAACCAATAAACCAGTAAACAAATAAACTATCTTACTTTCTGTTCGCGATATAAACGCCTCCCAGAATAATTCCCAAACAGCCAACCTGTAAAGACGTTACGTGTTCGCCTCCCCAAACACCCCACATCACTGCAATAAAAGGAATACCATACGTAACCATAGAACCAAATAAAGTACCGGCTCTTTTGATCAGTATATAAAAAAGAATCGAGGCAACGGCTGTTCCCATCACACCTAAAACAAAAGAGGCTACTGTGGAAACCAACACATCTTTATGCGTTAACGGCAAAGCAAAATAACCGGTGAAATATAAAATGATGATGCATGGGATCAACAGAAACACAAACGCCAGTGATGCGATATTCAATGAGCCAACCCCTTTCATGTGCCTCCCGATAAGATTAACATTCACGCCATAAAAAATGGTGGCAAGCAGTGCAAGTAAGGAGAAAGAAAAATTTTCAAAACTGATATTACCCGTTGGCGCAATGAGTAAACACAAACCGCCAAAACCTACCAGCACACCGATCACTTTTTGCAAACTCACTTTTAACTGGAAGAATGCTACACCAACCAAGATGGTGAACAAAGGAGTTAATGCATTTAATATTCCTGCAACCGAACTGTCTATTTTTGTTTCTGCGAGACAAAAAAGATATGCTGGAAAAAAGCTCCCGAGCAAGCCGGATAAGACCACGAGAAACATTTTATTTTTCGGGATCTCACGTAAAGCCTTTCGTGCAAAGGGTACCAGTACCAGCCCGGCGCTGAGTATGCGGATCGACGCAACCTGATACGGTGTTAAAGTATGCATGCCGGTTTTCATCAATATGAACGAACTTCCCCAGATAAGCGAGAGTACTGTAAAGAATCCCCAGTTGATCAGTTTATCTTTCAACGCAGTTATTTTCGTCAAAGTTGCCTTTTTTACAAAAGCAAAAGAATAATTTTATATAAATGTATTTGCTATGCCAGCCATTCACTTGAATAAGATCAGTACCCGCGCGCCGAAAGCGTTTGATAAAGAAGAGACAAAAGAAAAAACAGCAAAGCTGGTTGAGGAACTGGATAATCTGCAAAATCTTCTGTATGCAGAATCCAAACATTCCGTACTGATAGTGATACAGGGAATGGATGCCAGCGGTAAAGACGGATTAACACGCGATGTGTTAAGCAGGTTGAATCCGCAAGGCGTAAATGTGCAATCATTCAAAGAGCCTACTGCAGAAGAATTGAAGCACGATTTTTTATGGCGCATACACCAGCATTGCCCCGCAAAAGGAATGATCGAAGTATTCAACCGTTCACACTATGAGGATATTCTTATTACCCGTGTACATAAATGGTGTCCCGACAAATTAGCCAAACAAAGAATGAAAGCGATCAATGATTTTGAAGAAATGATCACCATACACAATAACACACATATTCTTAAATTCTACCTGCACATATCCCCCAAAGAACAGCAACTGCGGCTTGATGAAAGGATCAGGGATCCGAAGAAACAATGGAAATACAATGAGAATGATTTTAAGGAAGCAAAGCTTTGGAAAGAATACATGAAAATGTATCAGGACTGTTTTACCCATTGCAATAAAATTCCGTGGCACATCATACCATCCGATCAGAACTGGTACAAAGACCACCTGGTGGCTTTAACGCTGCATAAATTATTGTCATCACTTAAAATGCAGTACCCAGGATTGAAGAAATGATCATTCGTTCCTGAAATAATCTGAAGACTGGAGTTAGAAGTCTGGAGTATGATATTTTATTCCAGACTCCAGTCTTCTAACTTCAAACAATGGTCAATTTGCTTTTTATATTTTCTTTTCCTAAATTTTCCATCAAATCAAAACCACACTTATGGGCATGCTGAAAGAATTTAAAGAATTCGCAGTAAAAGGTAACCTGGTAGATATTGCTGTTGCCTTTGTAATGGGTGCCGCTTTCGGAAAGATCGTGACGTCTTTTATTGACGGTATTGTAATGCCCCTTCTCGGCATGCTCACCGGCGGCGTAAATTTTAATGATAAAGTATGGGTACTGAAAGAAGGAACACCCGCTATAAAAGATGCAGCCGGAAAAATAGTTACACCCGCCGTTGCAGAAGTGGCCGTAAAATATGGTGCATTTATTACCAACCTGTTTGATTTCATCGTGGTGGCTTTTTGTATGTTCCTGGTGATCAAAGCTATTAATAAGATGAAAAAAGAAGAGCCTGCAGCAGCCCCTGCACCCGCAGAACCTTCCAATGCCGATAAATTACTGGCGGAAATACGGGATGCTTTAAAGAAAACGGAATCCAAAGAATAAAAATAAGTCTGGAGTTAGAAGTCTGGAGACTGGAGTTAGATTTATTCCAGTCTCCAGACTTCTAACTCCAGACTACATAGTGGATAACTATTCCCCGCCACCCACCAAATTTCCCTCTTATTCGTTTTCTTTGCACCTAAAGCTATTGACCAGTGAATAATGTGAGTTACCAGATCAAGTTAGAGCAGTTTGAAGGGCCGTTCGACCTGCTGTTATTTTTTATTGAAAGGGATGAACTGGATATCTATAATATTCCCATCACGCGTATCATCAACGATTTTCTTGATTACATACACCAGGGCGAAAAACTGAATATCGAATTGAGCAGCGAATTTATCCTGTTCGTTTCAACACTTATGCGTATCAAAGCGAGGTTGTTATTGCCTCGTAAAGAAATAGATGCGATGGGTAATGAGATCGATCCGCGGCAGGAGCTCATCGACAAGATCCTCGAATACAAACGTTTTAAAGAAGCCGCCGTTAAAATGGCCGAAATGGAAGCGGAACGGATGCTGATGATCAAACGCGGCAACCTGCAGCGAGAGATCTCACAGATTGGTGAAGATGCATCTGAAGGAACCGAGATACAAAACATCACGTTGTTCAAACTGATGAAGGCGTTTGAAAAAGTAATGCAGCGTGTACAGGAAAGACAGAACAGGCCGGTACATACGGTTGTGCGTTACAACCATACCATGGAAGGCAGCCGTGATTACATGCTTGGTTTTGTGCAGCAGGAAAAAACGGTTTCATTCGAAAAAGTTTTTGAGATCTGTGAAGACAGGATACACGCGATCTTTTTATTCTTATCCATACTCGAATTATCACAACAAAAATTCATGAAGCTGCTCGTAGGGCAGGGCATGAACAATTTTATTGTTGAATGGAACGAAAACCGCGCTGCAGAAATTGAAGCGGAAGGATTGGTTGATGAAACCGGCATTAATCAAGCACCCACAGAAGAATAGGTTTTTTCTTTTTCAGTATGATCGTTTCCAGCGTTTGTAAAAAAGCAGGCGATACGGTTGTACATCCCTGGCTGTTGCAGATCTGGTTTGGATAAATGTCATTATCAGGCACACAACTGTGCGAATGAAGCACGATGGATCGCTCATAAGCATGCCTGTTTGAGTTTTCAAGGCCAAACAGTTTATACGCATCCACGAACATTCCTTTATAAAAATCGCCCACCCTGTATTTGCCGGCAGAGCTGCATCCGCACCCGGGTTTATCGGAATACAAAACACGTGAAAGATAATGTGTATTACAACTTCCATGTGTTACCAGGCCGCTGGTAATTATTTTATTGTTCAACATGTCGCAAACAAAAAAACGTTTGCGCCCATTGTGAATAGAAAGATCGAGAAGAAAACAAACGCCGGTATCGTAACCATTTTTCCTGCAAAAACTTTTTGCTTCAACGATCTTGCTGAGTGTTACAGGAAATTCGGTTTTTTCAGGATGCAAACTATCGGCAGAAACTGTAAAGAGGGTGGCAGCTATGAATAAGGAATAAAACATTTCACGCAGTTATTGCAGTAAGATGCGCGCAAACAAAAAATTCATACAGGTTTGTATGAATTTTTTGATAAACTATCTTTTCAATGATTACTGATGGACAGTTACATTTATTTTTTCTGTCATCAACGCACGTACCGCATCGGCAATACCCTGTGCATCGTATGCGCATTCCCTGTGTAGTTCTTTGGGAGAACCATGTTCCACCAGCCTGTCGGGAATACCAAGTATTTTTATTTGTGCATGATAATTGTGTTGATTCATGAATTCCAGGATAGCGCTGCCAAATCCGCCAATCACTGTTCCGTCTTCAACCGTTACGATCCTGCTGTATTTGCTGAAGGCTTCGTGTAAAAGATTTTCATCAATTGGTTTTACAAAACGGAGATCATAATGTGCCGGATCAATTCCCTGTGTTCTTAGTTCACGGATGGCGGCCTGTGCAAAATTTCCCGGATGGCCAAAACTCAGTATCGCAATTCCTTCGCCATCTTTTAGTTTCCGCCCTTTGCCAACAGGAAGCTGTTCAAGCGGCGTTCTCCATTCCGGCATTACGCCTTCGCCACGCGGATAACGTATCACGAATGGATATTGGTTGCTATCGAGTTGCGCTGTGTACATCAGATTGCGGAGTTCCTGTTCATTCATCGGCGCGCTCACGATCAAGTTTGGAATACAACGCATGTATGGAATATCATAACAGCCGTGGTGTGTCGGCCCGTCTTCTCCTACAAGTCCTGCGCGGTCCAGGCAAAACACAACCGGTAGTTTTTGTATGGCCACATCATGCACCACCTGGTCGTATGCGCGTTGCATGAATGAGGAATAAATATTACAGAACACACGCATACCCTGTGTAGCCAAACCGGCGCTTAGTGTTACGGCATGTTGTTCGCAGATGCCCACATCGAAAGCACGGTGCGGCATTTTTTCCATCATGAATTTTAAGGAAGAACCACTGGGCATGGCTGGTGTAATACCCATGACCTTATCATTCTTTTCTGCCAATTCGATCATGGTATGGCCGAACACATCCTGGTATTTCGGCGGTTGAGGCGCATCTATTTTTTTCTTGTAGATCTCACCGGTCACTTTATCAAACAACCCGGGTGCATGCCATTTGGTTTGATCTTTTTCAGCAAGCGAATAGCCCTTTCCTTTTACGGTTACGATGTGTAACAGTTTTGGGCCGGGAATTTTTTTCAGATCTTTTAATGTATCAACGAGCTTGGTGATATTATGCCCATCGATCGGCCCGAAATACCTTATCTGTAACGACTCAAATAAATTACTGCTTTTGTTTACTACACTTTTTACACTCGCTTCTAATTTCCCCGCCATATCGCGGCTGAAATTTTTACCTACGGGTAGTTTGCCCATCAGGTTCCAGATCTCATCCCTCACTTTATTATAAGTGGGAGAAGTACTGATATCGGTTAAATATTCTTTCAGCGCGCCAACATTCGGATCGATGCTCATACAATTATCATTCAGTATGATCAGTACATCGCTATCCGCCACACCCGCATGGTTCATGGCTTCGAAGGCCATGCCCGCAGTCATGGAACCATCTCCGATAACAGCAACCGATTTACGGTTCTCGCCCTTGTATTTAGCGGCCATAGCCATGCCTAATGCCGCTGATATGGATGTGGACGAATGCCCCACGCCAAAAGTATCATATACGCTTTCGCTTCTTTTTGGAAACCCGCTGAGGCCCTTGTATTTGCGGTTGCTGGGAAAATTATCGCGGCGGCCTGTCAGTATTTTATGCCCGTATGCCTGATGCCCCACATCCCATACCAATTGATCGTAAGGCGTATTGTACACATAATGAAGGGCAACACTTAATTCAACCACACCGAGGCTTGCGGCGAAATGTCCGCCATGAACGCTCACTACATCAACAATATATTGACGGAGCTCATCACATAACTGGTGTAATTGTTTACGGCTGAGTTTTTTAAGATTGTCAGGATTATTGATCGATTGTAAAAGAGGGCCGGCGTTGATCTGCATTCATGCGGGGTTTGAAATGTAAAAATAAGCTTTTCGGTTGATAGGTAATAGGTGATGGTTCATGGTTCATAGCTCATAGCCCATAGCCAATCAACCATGAACCATCACCTATATGCCCCTCATCGGTTTCAAACCATCATTTGCACAAAACAAGGGCTGATTTTGCCATTAATCAATTTTCACAAACTTTGGGCTCGGGTTTCACTATATATTTGTTCCAACATGAGAAGTAAATCTACATTATACTGGTGCTGCCAGTTAGGCGGTTGGTTGTTCTATGGTTTAACCATGGTGTTCTTCGCATACTTTTTCGAGAATAAGACCAATAATATCCTTTACCCCCGGATAGCGATCACCATTCTTTTCGGCCTGATATTCACACATATTTTACGCGAGCTCATTGTAAGGCTGAAACTCCGCCCGCCCATTGATGGCAAAAAGATCTGGTTACTGGTTGTAACCGGTTTGTGCGTGATCGTATTATTCAACCTTGCCAACAGTGCCATAGTTGAGTGGTTGAAAATGTATAATCCCAGGATCAAAGTATCGGTAGAAGAGCGTTTTCTCTCCAATCTTATCCTCAATTCTCCGCTTATATTGGTATGGGTTTCGGTCTATTATGTATGGCATTATGTAGAGCTCGGATCGAAAGCTGAAATACAAAAAGTGCGTTTGGAAAGCCTGGTAAAAGAACTGGAATTAAAGACCATCAAATCACATATCAATCCGCATTTTATTTTCAATGCCCTGAACAGTATCCGTGCATTGGTAGATGAGAACCCCGAGCGTGCAAGAACGGCTATTACAGAATTGAGTAATATTCTGCGCAGCAGTATGCAGGCCGAGAAAATGGAAACAGTTCCTTTCGAGCGTGAGTTGAATATCGTAAAAGATTATCTTGCCCTTGAACACATACGTTTTGAAGACAGGTTGAAGGTTGAGTATGATATTGATGAAGACACACTCGATCAACCCGTGCCGCCAATGATGTTGCAGACGCTTGTGGAGAACGCCATTAAACATGGCATCGGCAAACAGAAAAGCGGCGGCCTTGTAAGGGTGATATCGGATTACAGGGATAACCATCATGAACTGGTGGTTCAGAATTCGGGCCAGTTGAACGGCATTACCGGCAACGGGGATGGATTTGGCCTGAACAGCACACGCAACCGTTTAAAATTATTGTTTGGCGGCAAAGCCACTTTCGAGATCAGGAACACTGATGATAATATGGTGGAAGCCAAAGTAAAAATGCCTGTGCAGGAATTACATTCTTAAAATTCTATTCATAAATTCGTGGTATGGCAATTAAAGCAATTATTATTGATGACGAAAGACTGGCCCGCAATGAATTAAAAAAATTGTTGCAGGATCATTCTGATATCGAAGTGATAGAGGAAGCAGCCAATGTGGATGATGGTATTGAAAAGATCGAAACACTGAATCCCGATCTTATTTTCCTTGATATACAGATGCCGGGAAAAACAGGCTTCGACCTGTTGGCAGAAGTAGAAAAAGCGCCCAAGGTTATTTTTACTACGGCTTATGATGAGTATGCCATTAAAGCGTTTGAAGTTAATGCGCTTGATTATTTGCTGAAACCGATCGAACCCAAACGCCTGGCCGATGCCATTCAGAAACTACAGGCCGAGTTATTCAAAGAAAATGTCGGTATCAACGGAATGAACCGTGGCCCGCTGACCGAGTACGACCAGGTTTTTGTAAAAGACGGCGAGCGCTGCTGGTTTGTAAAACTGGGAGAGATCCGTTTGTTTGAAAGCGTGGGCAATTATGCAAAGGTTTTCTTTGGCACACATAAACCACTTATCTTAAAATCGCTGAACGCATTGGAAGAACGCCTGGATGAAAGAATGTTCTTCCGCGCAAACCGCAAACATATCATCAACCTTCGCTGGATAGAAAAAATAGAACCCTATTTTAACGGTGGTTTATTAGTTGACCTGAAAGGCGGTGAAAAAATTGAAGTGAGCCGCAGGCAAACAGTTAAGTTCAAAGAAATGATGAGCTTATAAAATTTTTACAACGGCCGCACATAGATGCGGCCTTTTCTTTTATCTTCATCTCCCCAAAATCAATAAAATGAAAAAAATTATTTGTGTGTTATTGCTGACCTCAGCGACGGCTTACTTATTTGCACAGGATGCGAAGATGGATAAGATCCTCAACGCAAAAGAAGTTGAGCGGGTAGAAAAGATCCTGTCCGCCGATGATATGGAGGGCCGCGCAACTTTTACACCCGGTAATGACAGGGCCGCAGCATTCATTGCAGACGAATTTAAAAAAGCGGGCCTGCAAACATGGAACAACAGCGGCACTTATATACAGCAGATCCCATCGATGATCGGATCCAGGCCCACCAGCCTTTCTGCAAAATTTGACGGAGTTCCTGTTGATCCAAAAAACATTATCGTGGTTTCAGGAAAAACAGATGTTCAGTTAAATGAATTGTCGGGCCTTGAAAAAGTAACCATCGCCAAAGGCGCTAATCTCAATGCAGAGGCAAGAAAATACCTTGGCCAGGCTTCCACAAAAAATTACCTCGTGTTAGTGGATACTTCTTTTGGTTTGAACTTCGCCAGGTTGCAGCCACGCGGTGCATCGGCAAAATCAGAAAAGGCTGTTGTGTTTGTATTGACATCGCAGGATCCAAAAACATTTTCGGTCGAGGCAAAATTTACCGAACAGAAACTGCAGAATGTACTGGGTGTATTGCCGGGCAAAAGCAGGCCGAATGAATATGTGATCTTTTCGGGGCATTATGATCATCTCGGCATCAGGGCAACCAAAGACAAAGATGGCAATGTACTGGCCGACTCGATATATAACGGCGCGAATGATGATGCTGCAGGAACCACTGCCGTTATCATGCTGGCAAAATATTTCAAACAGTTAAACGATAATGAACGTACACTCATTTTTGTTGCATTTACCGCAGAAGAAATAGGTGGGTATGGCGCACAGTATTTTTCAAAACAACTTGTTCCGGAACAGGTGATAGCGATGTTCAATCTTGAAATGATCGGTACACAAAGCAAGTGGGGTAAGAACTCTGCTTATATAACCGGGTATGAGAGAACGGATATGGGCAAAATACTTCAGGACAATCTGAAAGGAACTGATTTTACATTTTATCCCGACCCTTATTTCCCGATGCCGTCGCCGTCGAATCTTTTTTTCCGTTCTGATAATGCTACACTGGCAAGGCTGGGCGTACCTGCACATACTATTTCCACTTCAAAAATGGAAGATCCTCCCGAGCCCAATTACCATAAAGTAACTGATGAGATCGGAACACTCGATATGGATAACATGGCCATGATCATCAAAGCCATTGCCATCAGTTCAAAAGGAATTATCAGCGGCCAGCAAACACCTTCAAGGGTTGATGTTTCGAATCTGAACAGGCCTGCGAGAAATTAATTTCGGGGTACATAAAACTTCAATCGGGAACAGCGATCGAAATAAAAAAGACGATGCAAACATTTGCATCGTCTTTTTTATTTCGGATAATGTATTTGTGCCCTCTAAACATTTACCGGCACACTATGCACAGCCGTACTGATCTCTTTAATAAGTGATACATCTTTTTCAATGGCATTTCCCACAACGATCACATCGGCGCCTGCCTTGCAGTTGCGGTAGGCTTTTTCGGGTTCGGTAATACCGCCGCCGATGATCAGGGGGATTTCAATATGCCTCGCAACTTTTTCAATCATGTGTTCTGTGATGGGCCTTTTGGCGCCGCTGCCCGCATCCATGTAAATAAGCTTCATGCCTAGCATCTCGCCGGCCATAGCGGTACACATGGCAATTTCATTTTTATCGGCAGGTATAGGTGTTGCATTCGAAATGTATGATACCGTGGTAGGCGCGCCCCCATCAACCACCATATAACCGGTTGGCATGATCTCGAGGCCGCTCTTTTTTACAAAAGGCGCACTGATCACATGCTGGCCGATGAGTAATTCAGGATTACGGCCGGATATCAGCGAAAGGTATAATAACGCATCTGCATATTTACTGACCTGCGAAGGGGAGCCGGGAAATAAAAGTACTGTTATATCGGAGGAAGATTTGATCTGCTGGATGCATTCATCCAGATGGCTGGAAATAACCAGGCTGCCGCCAACAAAAAAGTAATCCACTTTTGCGTCGGTTGCCAGCAGGAGTAACTGATCAATCTTTTCATTGTCAACTTTATCGGGGTCAATCAATACTGCGAATGATTTTTTACCCGATTTTTTTCTCTCAACAATTTGATGATACAGTGCCTGCTTCATTCGCGATCTGATAAATACTGCTGCAAAAATGCAAAAAAGTTTTTACTTACAACTGCCTAACTCCCTGATGGTTCGATACCGAACTTAAAGATAAGGCATTATTGCGATTTGGTTCTATTACAGCAATTGCTGTTCCACCTACCTCATTTACGTAAAATAACCCATTCAAACGCCAAAAACCTCAAAAAATCTTTTCTACAACTGTGAACATTGCAGCAAAATCAATGGGGATTTGGGGTACGAAATAATCCCCATTCCTTATCCACAAAGTGTTGATATTTCAGGAACGGAATTTTAAAAACAGAAGGATATTTTCGTCAACCGCTTAACAATTCGTTAATGCCGGGGGCCCGTAAAATAACCCATTAAAATACCTTGCACTATGTCAAACCCTCTCGCTAAAAAAGGCCTGCAATTCAACCGCCGCTTCACAAAAGATGATGTTACTCCTTTTGACATGTTCGAATATGATTACCGCGACAGCGTGATCAAGAACCCGAATGGTGAGAAAGTTTTCGAAATGAATAACGTGGAAGTGCCGAAGCAGTGGAGCCAGATAGCGACGGATATTCTTGCGCAGAAATATTTTCGTAAAGCGGGCGTACCACAACCGGATGGGTCGGTTGGCAGGGAAACCAGTGTAAAACAGGTGGCACACCGTATGGCTAACTGCTGGCGTGTATGGGGTGAACGCTACGGTTATTTTGCTTCAGAAAATGATGCGGTTATTTTTTATGATGAGCTGGTATACAGTATCCTCAACCAGGCATGTGTGCCAAATTCTCCACAGTGGTTCAATACGGGTTTGCATGAGAGTTATGGTATTACCGGAAAGCCACAGGGCCATTATTATGTTGATCCGAAAGATAAAAAATTAAAGAAATCGGCAAACGCTTACGAACGCCCTCAGCCACACGCATGTTTTATTTTAAGTGTGAGTGACGACCTTGTAAATGAAGGCGGCATCATGGATCTGTGGACACGCGAAGCGCGCATTTTCAAATATGGTTCAGGTGTAGGAACAAACTTCTCACAGATCCGTGGCGGCGGCGAAAAATTATCAGGGGGCGGAACATCCAGCGGCCTCATGAGTTTTCTGAAGATCGGTGACCGTGCTGCAGGCGCTATCAAAAGCGGTGGCACAACACGCCGCGCGGCAAAAATGGTTTGCCTCGACCTTGACCATCCTGAAATAATGGAATTCATTAACTGGAAAGTAGGCGAAGAGAAAAAAGTTGCAGCGTTGGTAGCCGCGGGTTACGATAACAGTTATGAAGGAGAAGCATATGCAACCGTATCCGGACAAAATTCAAATAACTCTGTCCGTATTCCCAATTCATTCTTTAAAGTGCTGGAAGAAGGCGGCGACTGGGAATTGAAAGCAAGAACTGATGGGCGAGTGATGAAAAAAATTCCAGCCAGTGAAGTGTGGGAAAAAATTTCATATGCCGCATGGCGCTGCGCTGATCCGGGAACACAGTATGATACCACGATCAATGAATGGCACACCTGCCCGAAAGGCGGCCGTATCAATGCATCCAATCCATGTTCGGAATACATGTTCTTAGATAATACGGCATGTAACCTCGCATCGATCAACCTACGCAAATTTCATACGGAAGAAAATAATGTTTTTGATGTAGAAGGATTTGAATACACCACGCGTTTATGGACAACCGTACTGGAAATTTCTGTGTTGATGGCGCAGTTCCCTTCAAAAGAAGTGGCGCAGTTATCATTCGATTACAGAACATTGGGTTTAGGATTTGCCAACCTCGGTTCTATGCTGATGGTGAGCGGCATTCCTTATGACAGTGAAGAGGCACGCGGTATTGCAGGCGCCATCACCGCTATCATGACCGGCGTATCTTATAAAACATCCGCTGAAATGGCGGGCTTCCTCGGTGCGTTTGATAAATATGAAGAGAACAAGGAAGACATGCTCCGCGTAATGCGTAACCACCGTGCTGCTGCATACGATGCGGAAGATGCATACACAGGAATAGAAATAAAACCACAGGGCATCAAAGCGCAGTACTGCCCTGATTATATTTTAAAGGCCGCAACCAAAGCCTGGGATGATGCTGTACAACTGGGAGAACAGAATGGATACCGCAATGCACAAACAACTGTGATCGCGCCAACAGGAACGATCGGCCTGGTAATGGATTGCGATACCACAGGTGTTGAACCCGATTTTGCTTTGGTGAAATTTAAAAAATTAAGCGGCGGCGGTTATTTCAAGATCATTAACCAGTCGGTGCCACAGGCTTTGCGCAATCTCGGTTACAATCCTGCAGAAGCAGAAGCGATCGAAAAATATGCAGTAGGTGCAGCAAGTTTTGAAGGCTCGCCTTTTGTAAATCCGGCATCGTTAAAAGAAAAAGGATTTACAGATGCAGAGATCGAAAAATTAAACGGCGCTGCTAAGTCGGCATTTGAGATCGGATTTATCTTTAACCGTTTCACACTGGGCGATGAGTGCATGCAACGTTTAGGTTTTACAGAAGAACAATATGCCGACTGGAACTTTAACCTTCTTGAAGAACTCGGGTTTACCGAAGAACAGGTTGATGCAGCAAACGATTACGTATGCGGTACCATGACGATAGAAGGCGCGCCATTCCTGAAAGACGAACACCTGCCTGTTTTTGACTGTGCAAATAAATGCGGCAAAAAAGGCGAAAGATATATTCATGCTTACGGGCATATCCGCATGATGGGTGCGTGCCAGCCATTCTTAAGCGGCGCCATTTCTAAAACTATCAATCTTCCTCACGAAGCAAGCGTGGAAGAAATTGCAGACTGTTATTTGCTGAGCTGGAAATTAGGGTTGAAGGCAAATGCATTGTATCGTGATGGTTCTAAATTGAGTCAGCCGTTAAGCAATAAATCCGACAAGAAAAAGAAAACGGAAGATGCCACCGCAGAAGCAACTGCAGAAACAGAAACATTAGTAAGCGAATCCGGATCTAATATTGTTGACCTGAGCAAATTAACGGTTGATGAGTTATTGGAAGAAGTGCAGAAACGAATGCATGCATCAACCGATACAAAATTCAAACGTGCATTGTCGGGAATCGTAGAAAAGAAATCGTTGCCGGCAAAACGCAGGGGATATACGCAGAAGGCGAAGATCGGCGGACAGGTGATCTTCCTTCGCACAGGAGAATATACGGATGGAACGCTGGGAGAAATATTTATTGACCTTGCGAAAGAAGGGTCTACGCTCCGCAGCTTTATGAATTGTTTCGCGATCGCTATTTCAGTGGGATTGCAATACGGCGTACCGCTGGAAGAGTTTGTAGAGAAATTTGTGTTCACCAAATTTGAGCCATCGGGTATGGTGGATCATCCGAATATCAAAACAACCACATCGCTTGTTGACTTTGTGTTCCGTGCACTGGCATTTGAATATTTAGGAAGAACGGATCTTGTGCATGTGCTGGATAAACCAACTGTCGGCAATACCGGTGAAAATGAAGGCGAAGCAACTTTTTTAGGAAAGCCTGAGTTGAGCAGTATACGTGTAACAGCGCCATCGGCCAATACAGCGCCCGCTGTGCAACCACAGAAACTGCAACGCGCAGCAGCTGCTCCTGCCAGCGCAGATTCAGGAATGAGCGCTGTAAATGCTGCCGCTAAAAACATGCAGAGCGATGCGCCGGCCTGTAATACCTGTGGCCATATCACTATCCGCAGCGGCACCTGTTATAAATGTTTGAACTGCGGCAACAGCATGGGATGCAGCTAACCTGGTTTTTATTGCTTGTTATATTCGATAAGAGAGGCCGTTCAGGCTTCTCTTTTTTTATGCTTTTTTAATGAAGATGTATTTGGGTTTTTGCTTCACTATCGATCAGGAATGCTATTTTGTGGGTTATAAACTAACTGAGGGAAACCGGCATGGCTTTTTGTTAAAAATCATTTTGCCGCGATTCTTTACAATCCATAATGTATTTGCAATCGTAAATAGGCTAATGAAACAAAGAATCCTGGCATTCATGGACGCCATGCAATCGAATGATGCCGCACGCATATCGGATTGGTTCAGCGATGATGCTGTATTGTGGATCCCACCCGCACAGCCTGTTTGCGGTATTTCCAGGGTAAGGGCATTGTTCCGCGCCATGTTCAACCGTTATGAATTTTTAAAATGGACCATCATAGACATCCTGCCTGTGGGCGATAACCGCTGCATACATATCTGCGAATCGTATGGAAAAATAAAAGGTTGTGAAGAATACCGCAACCGCGTAATCACCGATATCACTTTTAATGAAGAAGGAAAGATCAGCAGCCTGTCTGATTATTTTAAGGATACTTCTGTATTCTCCGGCTGTATGGCTTCGCATCAGGCGGCTGAATCCTTATCAGAGGCGATGAGCAAATAATCACTCAGCGAAATCGTTTTCTTAACAAACATGGTTGTATTCTCTACATTCGGCCAAAATGCTTTTTAGCATAACCGAAATATCTTACATTCATTCTCTCAACGAAGACCAAAATCAAATTGCTATATGGGAGATCTACAGATCAAAAAACAATCCAGGAAATACGATGCTGTGATCGTAGGTTCCGGCGCCGGTGGTGGTATGGCCGCCTATGTTTTAGCGAATGCAGGTTTGAAAGTTTGCCTGATAGAAGCAGGCGCTGAATTCGATCCTGCCAAAGATTCCGCACAATTAAAAAATCCATGGGAGTCTCCACGCCGCGGGGCAAGTACCAAGTTCAGGCCATTTGGTGATTTCGATGGTTGTTACTGGGGCTGGGAAATTGATGGCGAACCATATACCATGGCCGAAGGCAGTGCCAAATGGGATTGGTGGCGCGCACGTATGATCGGTGGAAGAACCAATCACTGGGGCCGCATCTCCCTACGTTTTGGCCCACGCGATTTTAAACGACACAGTGTTGATGGATTGGGCGATGACTGGCCCATCAGCTATGATGATGTAAAACCATATTACGATAAAGTAGATAAACTGATCGGCGTTTTCGGATCGAATGAAGGATTGGAAAATGACCCGGATGGAATTTTTCTTCCGCCACCCAAACCGCGTTTGCATGAACTGATGATCAAAAAATCTGCAACGGGTTTAGGCATACCGGTAATTCCTTCGCGTTTATCTATCCTCACAAAAAAAATAAATAATACACGCGGCCAGTGTTTTTATTGCGCACAATGCGGGCGTAGTTGTAAGATCGCGGCAGATTTTTCTTCTTCTTCTGCATTGGTGCAGCCGGCAGTATTAACGGGCAATGTAGATGTGATCACGCATGCCATGGCCCGTGAAGTAATTACGAATGCAGATGGATTGGCAACAGGTATTTCTTATGTGAACAAAATAGACAACATGGAATACCAGGTAAGCGGCCGCACAGTAATACTGGCAGCAAGTACCTGCGAAACTGCGCGTTTATTACTCAATTCAAAATCTACACGCCACCCGAATGGTTTGGCAAACGATAGTAATGTAGTTGGTAAATACCTGCATGATTCTACCGGCGCAGCTGTTGGCGGCGTACTGCCACAACTCTTTGGCCGTAAGCGTTACAATGAAGATGGCGTTGGCGGTATGCACGTATACACGCCCTGGTGGCTTGATAATAAAAAATTAGATTTTCCACGCGGTTACCACATTGAATATTGGGGAGGGATGGGCCAGCCCGCATATGGTTTTGGTATGGGCATTGAAAATCAAAACGGTAAATATGTTGTGAATGGAAAGACCAAAGAAGCCGGTGGTTATGGTGCGGGATTGAAAGAAGATGCAAGATTTTTCTACGGTGCCGGTGTTGGTATGGCGGGAAGAGGCGAAGCGGTTCCCAACGTAAATAATTATTGCGAGATCGATCCGAAAGTGGTTGATAAATATGGCATCCCGGTTTTACGTTTTCATACTAATCACTCGGAGTATGAGATCAAACAGGCGAAGCATATGAAAGAAACTTTTAAAGAGATATTGCATAACATGGGAGCCATCATTACATGGGGTGGAGATGATACGGAGAAAAATAATTATGGGTTGAATAACCCCGGTAATATCATTCATGAAGCAGGAACGGTTCGTATGGGCGCTGATAGAAAAACATCAGCGTTAAATAAATGGAGCCAGGCGCATGATTGCAAAACCTTGTTCTGTGTGGACGGCAGCCAGTTTACCTCACAGGCGGATAAAAATATTACGTGGACGATCCTTGCGTTATCGATGAGAGCATCGGAACATATTATTGATGAAATGAAAAAACAAAATTTATAATCGTCATTTCGGGCGTTAGCGAGAAATCTTATCAGGTTATTTGTAATAACATTCATGGGATCTTTCGTTTCACTCAGGATGACGTTACACATTATATCATTTAATTTCTAAAATATGGACAGAAGAAAATCGATCAAAGCATTATTCATAGGAACCGTTGGGTCGGGTGTGTTTGTGGAAGCCTGTACGAACATGGATAAAAAGAACATCGCCGTTTCAAAGGATGTTTTTATGTATGATGGCAGGATGGAGGAAGAAAATAAATACCTCGAGAAACTGGAAGCCGGGGATAAATTTTTCACTGACCATGAAATGGCCACCATCATTGTACTGGAAGATATCATTCTTCCGAAAGATGAACACAGTGGAAGTGCATCGGATGCTAAAGTGCACGAGTTCATTGAGTTTATTGTGAAAGATATGCCGGGCCATCAAACGCCATTACGCGGCGGTTTGCGCTGGCTGGATGTGTATTGCCTGAACCATTATGGAAATGCATTTAAAGACTGTGATAAAAAACAACAGTTAGAAATTATTGACCAGATAGCGTACCCTGAAGTAAAAGATGCGATTGCCAAAACAGGCAGAAAAGTAAAACCCGAACTCGCACAAGGCGTTGCTTTCTTCAGCAAAATGCGCGATATGGTAATGACAGGATTTTACACTTCAGAGATCGGTGTAAAAGATCTTGGCTACATGGGCAACACGCCTAACATGTGGAACGGTGTGCCCGATGATGTGTTGAAACAATATGGATATGCTTATACTGATAAGGAATTGAAGGAGTGTATGAGCCCTGATAAGGTGTAGTGTGTTTGGTTAAAGGGAGTTAAAAAAGTTAAAGGGGTTAAAATAGGTTTATGAAAAATGGAATTCAATCGTGTACGCTACTCTTATGTTTAATGGCACTTATATGTGTTTGATGGCACTTATATGTTGTACAACTACTCCTGTTCCTCAAAATCAAAACTTAGCCCAATCCGATCGCAATTTATTTGACTCAGCTTTGAACAAATACATACAGGATACATTATCTCCAGAGCTCGAGAATCCTGCATCTTTTCAACTTATTGGATACAATAATGATACTTTGACTGGTATTAAATCAGACAAGATGATGTTTGACGATCTTTCTGAATCTCAAAAAGTAGTTGATTCTCAAAGAAGAGCAATTTTAGCCGACCTAAATATGGATTCTATTAAAAAATCAATTTCAGTTGCTCAACTTGACAGTCAAATAATAAACAATAAAAGCGATTTGAATGATTTGAAATTGCATCCAACTAAGCCAGATTCAATAGTTCAAATAAATGTGAATGTGAAATTCAAAATCAAGAATAAAAACGGAAAAGAAATTAGTGACAGTGTGCTTCTGGTCTATTATCCAAAATTCAAAAAATTTACAGAAGTAGTGGGAGAATAAAACAGTATGTCATTCAACTACCTACTTTAACCCTTTTAACTTCTTTAACTCCGTTTAACCAAACCTCAACTCACTCCCGCTCCAGGATTAACATCCAACTCAGGATTAATAAAATGAAGTTTACCATCAGCATCTTCAGCCATTAAGATCATTCCGTTACTTTCAATGCCACGCATTTTTCTTGGTGCAAGATTTACAACAACCGTTACCTGTTTGCCAACAATCTCTTCGGGTTTGAAATGAAGTGCGATGCCTGAAACAATGGTTCTTGTTTCGAAACCCAGGTCAACAGAGAGTTTTAATAGTTTATCTGCTTTCTCTACTTTTTCTGCGGCAATTATTTTTCCAACGCGGAGATCGATCTTTGCAAAGTCATCGAAGACAATTTCTGGTTTCCGGTTTCCGGTTTCCGGTTCCTTGCCCTCAAGCCCTGTAAGGGAGTTTGTGATTGGCTCCATAGTTATATTTTTTTTACTCACGACTGACGATTCACGATTCACGACAGCTGCTTTTAATTTTTCCAATTGATAAATTATTTCGCTGTCTTCTATTTTTCTGAATAATAATTCCGGTGGGCGTAATGAATAGCCAACGCTGAGCAATTTCATTTTGCCTGCATTTTCCCAATCCAGCATTTTATCAACCACTTTCATCAGGTAACACATTTTCTTTGCAGTGAATGGAAGGAACGGATTGATCAGTACCGCAAGGTTTGCGCACAACTGTAAACAGATATGCAAAGTATTATCGATCGATTGCTGTGCCTCGGTATTGGGTTGCCCATCGTCACCGGTTTGTTTGGCAACGATCCATGGTTCTTTTTTCTGCATGTATTGATTACCGATGCGCGAAAGGTTGATCACTTCAAATAATGCATCACGGAACTTATATTGTTCTAACAGTAACTCTACTTTTTCTTTCGTACCTCGTATCTCGTCCATCGTACTTCTATCCAGATCCGTCAGAACATCAGCGTGTAAAGGAGGCACTTTTCCTTTGCATAATTTATGCATCAGTACCAATGAACGGTTCACATAATTTCCGAAGATGCTTACCAGCTCACTGTTGTTGGCATCCTGGAAACCCTGCCAGGTAAACTCGCTGTCTTTTGTTTCCGGTGCGATCAGCGTTAAATAATAACGCAGCACATCAGCCATCTGTGTTCCGCCATTTTCTTTGTTAATGAAATCATCGATATAATCCTGCATTTCAATTTTCCAGTTTCGGCTGGTGCTCATCTTATCGCCTTCTAAATTCATGAACTCATTCGACGGAACATTATCCGGCAAAATATTTCCATGCAGTTTCAGCATCACCGGAAATATCAAACAATGAAATACAATATTATCCTTGCCGATAAAATGAATAAGCTTTGTTTCTTTGTCTTCCCAATACGGGCGCCAGTCTTTGCCTGTATTCAATGCCCATTGTTTGGTTGCGCTGATATAACCGATGGGCGCATCGAACCATACATACAACACTTTTCCTTCGGCTTCTTTCAGCGGAACTTTTACGCCCCAGTCAAGATCGCGTGTAACGGCGCGGGGCTGGAGGCCGCCGTCTATCCAGCTTTTGCATTGGCCGAGAACTGTGGTACGCCAGTCGTTCGCATGTTCTTTCAGGATCCATTCTCGCAAAAAATCTTCGTGCTTATTTAATGGCAGGTACCAATGTTTGGTCAATTTTTTTATGGGAGCGTTGCCGCTTAATGTGCTAACGGGGTTGATCAGTTCATCCGGACTCAAACTCTTGCCACAGTTTTCGCATTGATCGCCGTATGCATTTTCATAGCCGCAATTGGGACAGGTGCCTTTTATATACCTGTCGGCCAAAAAACTATTCGCCTGTTCGTCAAAATATTGTTCGGATTCTTTTGTTTCAAGATCACCGTTGTTGTTCAGTCTGGTAAAAAATTCCTGTGCCGTTGCATGATGTAAGGGATCGCTGGTGCGGTGATAGATGTCAAACTCAATTCCCAGATCCTTAAAGTTCTGCAACATGATCGGGTGATACTTATCAATAATCGCCTGCGCAGTAGTTCCTTCTTTGGTGGCCTGTATGGGAATCGCGGTGCCATGTTCATCGCTTCCGCAAACAAATACCACATCTCTTTTCTGCGCCTTCAGGTAACGCACATAAATATCGGCGGGCAAATACGCACCGGCTAAATGGCCGATATGTTTTAAGCCGTTGGCATAAGGAAGTGCGGAGGTAATTAAATATCTTTTCGGTTGTTTCATTTTGTATGTAGCTTTTGGTTCTTTGCGGGCTTCGTTGCACTCGCTTTCGTGAAGCTTAAGCGGAGCAAAGTTGCACAGTTGTGCTGTTGCACTATATTGGCAAAGAGTTGCAAAAGTAAGCAATCCGGGTTAGCAGTACAAACGGATGAAGTTAGGCGCGGGGCTGGAAGCCTGGGGATAGTCGTCACTCGGCGGAGCCGAGCGACTGCTGCTTATTCATTACTTTTAAATAATGAACAGAAAAAAATTCCTTGCTGCCATGGCATACACTCCAGCATTGCTGATCGCTGATATGCCTGATGTTGCAGCAGCCGTTGCCAAAAGGCCGAAACATATCACTATACCACCTTATTTACAAGCCGGCGATACGATCGGCATTACCTGCCCTTCCGGATTTATTCTTGAAAAAGATATTCAGCCTTCGGTGGAACAGATACAAAGCTGGGGATTTAAAATAGTAACGGGATCTACCGTTGGGAAAAGAGAATTCACTTTTGGCGGAACAGATGAAGAACGAAGAAAAGATTTCCAGGACATGATCGATAACCCCGAAGTAAAAGCCATTCTTTGTGCAAGAGGTGGCTATGGTGTGGTTCGCATAATTGACCAGCTTGATTTTTCCTCCTTCAAAAAAAATCCGAAATGGGTGATCGGGTTCAGCGACATCACTGTTTTTCATAATCATTTACATACGAATGCGCATGTGGCAACGATCCATTCAAAAATGTGCAACAGTTTTCCGGACGACTGGTCAAAGGCAGAACCTGTACAAATTGAAACCATCCTTTCCATCAAAAAAGCATTGCTTGGAGAAAAGATGGAATACAAAGTAAATGCAGATGAAAAGAACCGGCCCGGAAATGCAGAAGGGTTGCTGGTTGGCGGTAATTTAAAAATGATCGAAACCCTTGCCGGCACAGCATCTGATATTTCAACCGATGATAAAATTTTATTCGTGGAAGATGTTGGCGAGGCGCTGTATAATATCGACCGGATGTTTTGCAATCTTAAACGAACGGGAAAACTTACGCATTTGAAAGGATTGCTGATCGGCGGTTTTACCGGCATCAAAGAAGAAACGCCTGATGAAGCGTTTGGCAGAACAGTGTATGAGATCGTTTACGAAAAAGTAAAAGAATTCGATTACCCTGTTTGTTTTGGTTTCCCGGTTGGGCACCAGCGGAATAATTTTGCTTACAAGTGTGGAGTAAAACATAAATTATCTGTAGATGCGAATGGAGTTGTTTTAATGGAGGTGTAAAAATTAACGAATTAACGGATTGCGAATTGGCGGATTTTATCAGAACACAATTCGCAATCCGTCAATCCGCGAATCCTGTATATTGTATTATGATCAAAATTCCACCATACCTGAAAAGAGGCGATACGGTGGGCATTGTTTGCCCTTCGGGATATATGCCTTATGAAAAAGCGGAAGCCTGCATCAACGCATTACAGCAATGGGGTTATAAAGTTGTTATCGGCAAAACGCTGGGTAACCAGTTCCATTATTTTGCAGGAACAGATAAAGAAAGGTTGCATGACCTTCAATCGATGCTTGATGATAAAAATATCAAAGCAATACTGTGCGGGCGCGGCGGCTATGGCATGAGCCGGATCATAGATCAGATAAATTTTAAAGCGTTTACAAAAAATCCCAAATGGCTGATCGGTTTTAGCGATATCACTGTTTTGCATTCGCATGTTTACCGGCAACTGAATACTGCATCCTTACATGCGCCGATGGCCAATGCGTTCAATGATGGCGAAGCGGAAAATGAATTTATACGATCACTGAAAAAAGCATTGAAAGGCGGTACAGCAAATTATTTCTGCGAACCACATCCGCTGAACATAGAAGGAAAAGCAACAGGCGAAATGGTTGGCGGTAATCTTTCCATACTGGCGCATCTCGTGGGAAGCGCCTCATCTGTACATACCAAAAACAAAATTTTATTTCTTGAAGATGTTGGCGAGTACATTTACAATATAGACCGGATGATGATGCAGTTAAAACGAAGCGGCATGCTGAAACAGCTGGCAGGACTGATCATTGGCGGATTCACGGAAATAAAAGATACCGCGATACCTTTCGGGGCTGATGTACTTTCTGTTATTCATTCACATGCGAAAGAACTTAATTGCCCCGTATGTTTTGATTTCCCGGTTAGCCATGAGAAGAATAATTATGCGTTGAAAGTTGGGGTTAAGTATGTGTTGAATGTTTCGAAAAAGAAAGTGGATTTGAAAGAGGTTAAATAAAGTTAAAAAAGTTAAACTGGTTAAATTGGGTTAAAAAATCTTGTATATATCTTTAACCTTTTTTAACTCCATTTAACTTTTTTAACCAGTTTAACTAAACAGAAATTTTCTTTGCCCTCGCGATCACCTTCCAGTTATCAATCACTTCATTATTTTCAACAATCACAGCAGAGTCATACAAAGCAACTGTGGGACAGATATGAACGGGAACGCCGTATAATACATCACCCACTTTCCATTTATCTGTGCCGGGCATTTTTACAACAAGATGTTCTTCGCTCTGCGCGATGGGTTGCGCATCGGGTGCATTCAAAAAATGTACGCGCGGTAAAGGATTTTCTGCGGCAACAGATTTGTGGCCGAGATCGGTACAAAAAGTTTCGTCATCCATGATGGAAATGATACGCGTAATGATCAATGCGGCATATTCGAAGGGTTCATCGGGAACAAGGTGTTTGTAGCCCCAGTCCCAGAAAACAAAAGTGCCCGGGCTATACTGCACATTCTTTCTTTTGGTATGTGTTGGAAAACTCGGAGAGCCGCCAACCACTACCTGGAAGGGTATTGACGGATCAAGCGAGGTAACTTCTCTTAACAGCCAATCAACTTTTGCAAAAGCTTCATCGGAGCGGCGGCTTCTTTCGGCAAGATCGGTATCGCGGATATGCCCGTCGTATGCATGCAGGCCAATGATCTGTATGCCGGCTAAGGATCGGCAGCTTTTAAACAGTTGTAAAGCATTTTCAGGAGTAATGCCGGAACGGTTCATACCAATATTGAGATCGATGAATGCCTGTATCAGCATTTTATGTTTGGTAAATAATTCAGCTAATTTTTTTGCAACAGAAAGATCATCGATGATACAGGTAAAATGTGTTGATGGAAATTTTGTAACAAGTTGTAACAGCCTTTCTGTTTTCGGGCCAACAGGCTGGTGTGCGATCAATACATCGGGCGCACCGATCATACCAAGCATTTCAGCTTCTGCAATAGTGGCGCATTTGAATTTGCTGATACCGGCATCCAGCATCATTTTACATACTTCGGCCATCTTATTTGTCTTTACATGTGGACGAAGCAAAGCAACATCAGCGGCCATTTCAATTAACCGCTGAATATTTTCTTTTACTCTTTGCGGATAAACGATGAGCGAAGGCGAATCGATCTTTTCAATATTGTGAATGGTGTACCAGGCCATAGTTAAAAGTTAATAGTTAAAAATTAATAGTTAAACTGACTTTGCACTTTTAACTATTAACTTTTAACTGTGTTATGTCTTAATATAATTCAAACAAAACTTCTATCTCCACAGGAATATTTCCCGGCAGCGAACCCATGCCCACAGCGCTTCTTACGCCAATGCCATTATCTTCTCCCCAAACGGCGGCAAACAATTCGCTGCAGCCATTGATCACAAAAGGATGTTTATCAAAATCGGCCGGGCAGTTTACCATCCCCAAAATTTTTATCACGCGTTTGATACGGTCGAGCGAACCGAGGCCTGTTTTCAGTGTTGCCAGGATAGCGAGCCCGACCTGCTGCGCTGCCTGCTTTCCTTCCTCGATCGTCAGGGTATCGCCAACACGTCCAATAATAAAACTGCCATCTTCTTTCAATGTTCCATGGCCCGATACATAACAATGTTTCCCATCGATCAGTAATGGTTTGTAAACACCGAGCGGTTTGGGTGCAGGGGGCAAGGTGAGTTTGAGTTTTGCAAAATTTTCTTCTGCCGGCATATGTTTGTATTGTTTTAATAAAGATAAATGATTTGGGGAAGCGGTTAACTAACAGCTTTCTTCCATCTATGCAAAGAATGTTGTTTATTTGTTGCCTAAACATTGCTTATGAAAAGGATAATTATTTGCCTGCTGGTTTTATTTTCTCTCAAAGCCGGGGCACAAACCAGAGCTTTTGAAACAGAAGATACAAAAGCGATCTATAGCCAGATATTTGATGCAAAGACCATGGCAAAGCCACCGGTTTATCCATATGGGCCGGATTCCTGTAAGCGTTATTATTTTTCGCACTTCACAGGGTTTGACAGTGTGTTGACCAAAGCTGTTGAAAATGGCGATACGGCAAAATTTATCCGTGTGTATTTTTCTTTTACTGTTGATACCAAGGGCACACCGTATGATGGGCGTTTTGACAGGATTGCCGGAACAACTTCTTATAAAAGCAAAGACGCCAAAACGATCAAGTATTTTAATGATAATAAAAAATATTATGAAATGCTGATCAAGCAAATGATCGCGAAAATGGCGGCATGGAAACCGGGATTGTATAATGATGTACAGGTAGAATGTAAGATCGAAGATTTTATACAGTTCTGGGTTGGTATTAATCCGCCGCAGGGGTAATAAGCAGGTTTAAAAATCGTAATTAATATTGTTTATTTGTAAAACAACTATTGTTATGAAACGGATCGTTTTATTTCTTTCGTTATTTATTTCTGCACAGGTTTTTTCACAAAGAACACTTCCGCAGGGCACGCATGTATTTTATGGAGAAGTGTTTGATGCAAAAAAAATGCAGCATCCACCTATTTACCCTTTTGGACAGGATTCGTTGCTGCATTATTATTATGCACACTTTGCCGGCTTCGACAGTGTTCTTACCAAAGCAATAGCCAATGGCGATACGGCAAAATATATACGCGTTTATTTTTCTTTTGTGATAGATCGTGATGGAACGCCCGGCGATCCGCATTTTAGAAGAGTAGCTTCTACAGAGTATGCCAAAAGCGCAACTGCCAGAACGATCAAATATTTCGACGATGATAAAGCGTATTTTGATGAGGTCATCAAAAAAATGGTTCACAAAATGGGATTCTGGAAACCCGGGTTGGCCAACCTCGCCAACTCAGGCAGCATGGTGGCCGCCGATGCAAGAGTAGAAGATTATATCCAGTTCTGGGTTGGTATCAATCCACCTGCTAATTAATGCTGCAGAAGGCTGTCTAATTTTTTTTGCATCAATGGAAAACTGTTGAGGTCATTATGCGAACCGCCATCAATGGTGATGAATTCATCGCCTGTTTTTAAAACATTTTTTAATCTTGCTGCGTTCCAATAAGGGATCACTCCATCAGCTGTTCCATGAAAGATGGTTACGGGCGCAGTTACTTTCTGTAAATGATCATGCGTTGAAAATTTGTAGTGGAGCAAAAGATCAACAGGATACATCCAGCATACAATTCTTGCGAGCGAAGTAAAACTGTAATACGGTGTTTCCAGGATCAGTTTTCTGCAATCGCGTACCGAAGCGAGTTGTGCGGCAATGCCTGTTCCCAGCGACTTTCCATAAATGATGATCTGCGATGGAGAATATTTTGTGCGGGCAAGTTTATACAGCTGTAAAGCCTCATCATACAATCCCTGTTCTGACAAAACACCGGTAGATTTTCCATAGCCGGGGTAATCGGGCATCCATACTTCATAATGATTGCGCGTAAAGCCAGAAGCGAATTGTGCATAGTGGTTTACGTTTTCCTTGTTGCCATGAAAATAAAGAACCACACCTTTTCTCAAAGAATCAGGAACCGTGAATTGAACTATATTGATCTTTGTTTCAGCATCAAGCGAAATAGCTGTTTCAATAAAGGGTTGATCGAAATGATAGGAATTATCTGCCGATATGGGTTTTGGATGAAACAGGATCTTATCCTGCAGGTAATACAATGCACTGCCGATAATGCAATAACAAACAATAATGATCTTGGCCCAGCGGTAAACTTTCTTTTTATTTTCCACGCAGCAAATGTAAGCAGCTAAATTCAGTACTTTAAAATATCGCGGATGAAGTTGTGGTACTCGGGAAATGAAGGCAGGTTATTATGCCCGCCGCCACGTATCCTGATCAATGTGATCCTGTGAGGATTTATTTTCTGCAGTTTTTCACTATGCCTGATCGGAATGATCCTGTCTTTGGTACCGTGCAGAATATACGTATGGCAATTCACTTTTCCTATCCACCTGTCTGTATGCAGGTGATAACGCAGCAACCAGCGATGCGGAAGGAATGGCGTAAACCGTTCCACTACTTTTATAAAACTGAAATAAGGTGCGTCCAGAATTAAATAGCGGGGTGTATTATCAGCGGCGATCTTGGCTGCAAAACCGCTGCCCAGGCTGCGCCCGTAAAGAAGTATATCCTGCTCCAGAAATTTTTCGCGGAGTGTATCGTATACAAACTGTATATCGGTGAGCATTTCTTTTTCACTTCTTTTGCCGGTACTTTTTCCAAAGCCACGATAATCTATCAGCACAACATCGTATTGGTACCGGTAAAAATCTTTTGCATATTTCGCCCAGCCTTTAATGCTTCGCGAGTTGCCATGCAGGTAAAGAATAAGGCCCTTGGGTTCTTTGCAATAAAAATGCAGCCCGTTGATCCGGATGCCGGGCGCTATATCAAAAAATAATTCTTCAAACGGGGCATCGTACCTGTATGCAAAATCCTGCGGAAGTTTTTCGGGTTTGAAGATAAATCTATCCTGTACAAAATAAACCAGTGCAGCAATTACAACATAACCAATTACGATATAGATAAGAACTGTAGGCAAGTGCAGGTTTTGTTTCCTAAGTTCTGTGTTTTATTCTGGAAAACAATGTATCGTTATTGTATGTTCCGTTTTTACTGCGCCTCCGCGCCTTTGCGTGCAAAAAAATCACGCAAAGGCGCGGAGGCGCAGTGCACTTCATAGCAAAAAATGTTTTGATCTAAATAATTTCTTTCTTCCATGCCTCCATCCCACCGCTTAAATTGATCAGGTTGGTAAAACCGAATTTATCCTGCAACCGCTGTATCGCTATCTGGCTGCGGATGCCTCTTTTGCAGTAAACAATAACGGGTTTATCTTTCGGGATAGCTGATGCATTACTCATTACATCATCAAGCGGGATCAGTTCACCGCCGATATTAAAATCTGCATGTTCAAATGGTTCGCGTACATCAAGCAGGTAAACATCCTGTTGCTGTAAAAGCCTGTGCAGATCCTGAGGTGTGATATCAAAAATCATCAAACTCGTTTTCTTCGTGGTATACACGTTTGAGGCTGAAGTTGGCTACCGGTGCAACGATCAAAGGAAATTTCTCAACGGTTACATTGCTCGGATCCAATCCAAAACCCCTCTCTTCGCCAAGGCTGATCTCTTTTAACCAGAAATATAATTTCATTACGATCTTCTCAAAGAACGGCAGCTCATTATCCTGGCTCAGGTATTTTTCCAGCACAATGAATTGAAAATCGCCCACCACATTATTTCTTTCAAGGCTTTCATAACGGCTGGTAATATTTACTTCTTTATTATTCACCAGCTCTTCCACTACTTTCCTGAACATGATATTCAGCCTTTGTTCAACCCTGAAACCAACCCTGAACTCAACGCGGATGATATCATTCGGAATGATATGCTCCACCGAATATTCACATGTATACGGATCATCTAAAACATCCACATGCACGAACCAATAGATATCGGCACGCTTTGGTTTTTTATTCAGTATGGAATAAATGATCTTGTGTTCGATCTCTTTCGGATTGTTCGCGCTTGTCATATAAACCAGGTGTGTGGCATACTTCGGAATGGTCTTGTCGTTGCTCAGTTCCTGTATCATCGGGATATAATGTTCCATCCGCACAAACTCAACATAACGGTTCTTGATCTTGCGGCTGCGGAACCATACATACATCACCGCAAATAATCCGCCGCCAACGATCAGTGTTACATAACCGCCATGCAGGAATTTTTCAAGGTTGGCTATCAGGAAAGCGGATTCGATGGTGAGATAAACAACCAGGTATAAATAGATCCAGGCAGAAGCGGTTCTCCGGCTAACCAGAAAATTGGCAAACAGTATGGACGTACTGATCATACACATCGTGATCGCCAAACCATATGCCGCACCCATATTGGATGATTTCTGAAAATATAAAACAACACCCGTACACCCGATAAATAATAATAAACTGATACCCGGAATATATAACTGCCCTTTTTCTTCCGTTGGATAATTGATCTTCATTTTGGGCCATAAATTCAAACGCATGGCTTCACTGATCAATGTAAAGGAACCCGATATCAATGCCTGGCTGGCAATTACCGCAGCAATGGTTGAAATAACGATACCCGGCAATTTGAACCACTGCGGCATCACACCGATAAATGGATTGAAGCCATCGGCCATTACTTCGGGAGGAATTGTCTGGCCCTTGTAATGTGCCAGTAACCATGCCCCTTGCCCCAGGTAATTCAATACCAGGCAGGTTTTTACAAAGATCCACGAGATCCGGATATTGCCCCTGCCGCAATGCCCGAGATCGCTATACAAAGCTTCGGCGCCCGTTGTACAGAGAAATACAGCACCCAGCAACCAGAACCCCTTTGGATAATTACTCAGCAGCTCAATGGCATAATGCGGGCTTAATGCTTTGAATATTCCCCAGTCATCCAATAAATGCGATGAACCCAGTACCGCCAGCATAGTGAACCAGATACCCATAATAGGCCCAAACATTTTACCGATAGATGCCGTACCAAACTGCTGCATAAAAAACAACAGCGTAATGATACCGATCACGATGCCGATGATGGTGGTTTGTTCAATGTTATGAAATGTATGTAACTGCCGTAAACCCTCGATAGCAGAAGTAACGGTGATAGGTGGCGTGATGATGCCATCGGCCAGTAATGCAGCGCCACCAAGCATTGCAGGCGCTACCAGCCATTTACGGCGCCGCCGCACCAATGCATATAAACTGAAAATGCCACCCTCGCCTTTGTTATCGGCCTTTAATGTAAGGATCACATATTTTACAGTTGTCTGTAATGTGAGTGTCCAGATAATGCAGGATAACGACCCAAGGATCAGTTCTTCCGTGATGGCACGGCCGGTGATAATTTCATTTAAAACGTATAATGGCGAAGTACCGATGTCGCCGTAGATAATTCCCAAAGCGATGATCAGACCGGCAGTGGAAACCTTGTTAATGTTCTTGCTCACACAAAAGGGTTATTACGATTATATAGAATTGTTCAACAAATGTAGAGGTAAAATCAATCTCTCATCACAAATATTGCGGAGAGCCTTGTTACTTATGTGTTTACTGTTAATTTACATAATCGTAAGCCTCGTAAACCTTACATTTGAAATATAAAAGTGCCTGGAAATGAAAAAATCTGTCCCCTTTATAATTGCCTGTTTATTGCTTGCTGTTTTTGCCGGCAAAGCTCAGCAGATCATTTATTCAGAACCCGATAAAGACGATTCACGCACACTCAATTTTGAAATACTCGGCAAGCTCAACGGGAAGATACTGGTGTATAAGAATTACCGCGACCTGCATTATATTTCTGTTTACGACAACGACATGAAAATGGTTGATAAGATCAGGCTGGATTTTATCAACTACCGTGTATTGAATACGGATTTCATACAATACCCCGACTTTGTTTACATGCTCTACCAGTACCAGAAAAGAAGTATCATCTATTGTATGGCGGTCAAGATCGGCGCAGATGGAAAAAAGATAGGCGAACCGCTTCAGCTCGATTCAACAGAGAATATCAACTATGCATCCAATAATAAGATCTATTCCGTTATTAACAGCGATGATAAGCAGAAGTTCATGGTGTTCAAGGTGAACACAAAAAATGATAAGGTGCATATTCTTACTACCTGCCTCTTCACCAAAGAACTTACGCTGATCAAAAAATCAAGGCTCAATATCAATATGCCGCAACGGAATGATTTCTTATCAGAGTTTGCATTGGATAATGATGGCGACCTGATCTGTATACGGGCATCAGGTACCGCTACCAACGATAATATCAATAAGATCAGTTTAATTACCAAACCCGCACTGACAGACAATTATACGACCTCGGATCTTAAGATCGGCAATTTTTTCCTGGATGATATCCGGATCAAAGTTGATAACATCAACAAACATTATCTCATCACTTCATTCCTCAGCAAATTAAAACGCGGCAATATCGAGGGATTGTATTATGTGCTCTGGGATAAACAGCAAAACAAAGAACTGCTGAATGCCACTACTACTTTTACAGATGAATTTCGCGAAGATGCAAAAGGCGAGGGTAATGCAAAAACCGCATTCAATGATTTTTACCTGAAGAATATCATCCTTCGGAAAGATGGCGGCTTTATCATCGCTGCAGAATCTGCTTATACCAGCTCAAGAGGCAATACGCTTAACCGCTGGGATTACCTGTATGGCTCGCCGTACTTTACGCCGTTGGATTATTATTCATGGAACAGCCCGATAGGTTCGTATCCCTGGTGGCGATCCAATACATATAACAATGCCAGTATGCTCACACGTTATTTTGCCGATAATATCGCCGTGATCTCATTCGAACCAACCGGCAAAATGGAATGGAGCAATGTATTACGCAAATCGCAGTTTGATGATAATACCGATAACTATATCGGCTTCGGCCTGTTCAATACCGGCGACCAGCTTCATTTTATTTTTAATGTGCTTGAAAAAAGAAATATGATCCTGACCGATCAAAGTGTGGCGCCTTCAGGCCAGGTAGACAGGAACCCGACATTTAAAAATCTTGACAAAGGATATGATTTTATGCCGCGGCATGCCAAGCAGGTGGGGGCGCGGCAGGCTATTGTTCCATGTCAGTACAGGGGATTTACCTGTTTTGCTAAACTTGAATTTTAATTTCTGACGCGTGGTTTTTTTATTCCGGGATAAATCGATCATCAATATTTTTTATCTCGTCATTCTCAGTATTGGCGTGCACCTGCATTTTTTCTTTCATGCACCGCTTGTTATATCGAATACCAATGACGGGGTCTTTTCACTCTTCCTGCAAACCTATATTTCGGATCTTCCGCAAACTGTTTTGGTCATTATTTATCTCGCGGTACTTCTCCTGCAAGCCATCCGGCTGAACATGATACTGAATGATATGCGTATGTTTCAAACCACTACGTATACAACAGCTATGGCGTATGTGTTGTTGTCTGGCATGCTTACGCAATGGTGCAGCATCTCATCGGCATTGATCGCGAATTTTTTACTGATCTGGTTATTTATCAAACTTAGCAGGCTGTATAATAATCCGTCTCCCAAAACATTATTGTTCAATACCGGTTTAATTGTTGGCGTATCCGTTGTGTGTTATCATCCAACGGCTATATTGATATTGGTGGTATTGTTTGCGCTGGCCGTTGTGCGCCCGTTCAAACTGGCCGAATGGGTCATCCTGTTAATGGGCATACTGGTGCCTTATTATTTTCTTGCCTCCTGGTTATTTCTGAATGATACCATAAAAACTTTCCCCGGCTATCTTCCTTATCTGCAATTGAATTTACCGCTGGCGCAATGGAACATTCCGCTGATCGTCAGCCTGTCGGTATTGCTGATCGTTTTGCTGGCGGGTTTATATTGCTGGCAGGTAACAAATAAAAGAATGGTGATACAGATCCGCAAGAACTGGGGTGTGATGATGGTCATGTTGCTGATCCTGTTACCCATACCTTTTATTTTTCTCCATGCCGGTATCGAGTCAGGGCTGATGAGCCTGGTACCGCTTGGCGCTTTTGCGGGCAATACGTTTTCCTATCCACGGCGGCTGGCATTACCCAATATTCTTTTCTGGCTGTGTGCATTGATCATTATATATAATAACTGGTCATTTATTACTGGTTAACGTTTTGTGTTATTAAGTGAAACTGATTTAGAGTTGCATGATATAAAATCCTGCAATATCAGAGCGATCATCGAAATAATTTTAATCAGTCCCTGTGGACGGGCCTCTTTGGATTCGGTGTCCAGCGAAGCGTTGACAGATCAGATCATGCGCAGCAGGTCTGATCAGAGGCCAAAGCAGCCCGGTAACAGGGACTGGGCCCAGCGGCCGTGAGCGAAAAATTTTTTGAATAGAGAAAATCTGCTTTTTAATCGCACAGCACATTAGTGTTTAAAACACTGTCAGCCGTTTGTAAAATTCACACTTTCCTTTAACAGCTCAGGCATTATCTTTACGCCTCAATCTTTTTACAGGATAAAAATTAACCTATGAAGTTTGGCGTTGTTGTTTTCCCGGGATCTAACTGCGACAGGGATATGCAGGATGCGCTGCAGCAGGAGCTTGGTAAAGAAGTGATCATGCTTTGGCATAAAGATAAGAACCTGGATATGTTTACAACAGACGATTGTATTATTTTACCCGGCGGATTTTCTTATGGCGATTACCTTCGCTGCGGGGCGATCGCAAGATTCAGCCCGATGATGCAGAGCGTGATCGCATTTGCAAATAAAGGCGGAAAAGTGCTGGGTGTTTGTAATGGCTTCCAGATACTTTGTGAAAGCGGGTTGTTACCCGGTGTATTGTTACAGAATGCGAATCAGCAGTTTGTGTGCAAAAATGTTTATATCAAAAAGGGAAATGGCGAAGCGCTGAAAATACCCATCGCGCATGGTGAAGGAAGATACCATGCAGATGAAGCAACCCTAAATGAACTGGAAGCAAACGGGCAGGTATTGTTTCATTATTGCGATGCGGATGGGAATATCAATGATGCTGCCAATCCAAACGGCGCCACAAGAAATATTGCCGGCATCCGCAACAAACAAAACAATGTTTTTGGAATGATGCCCCACCCCGAACGTGCATCTTCCGGCGCAATGAGCAACCTGGATGGTATTAAAGTATTCGAATTACTTGGAATGAATTGATGCGTTCTGTAAGCAAACGTTTGGGTTTGCATCATCATATAAAATCAAATGGATAAGCATGAAAAAGATCGTATCGGTATTATCATCTTTTATTATTACAGCAATGGCCATTGGCCAGATGCAGAGCCCTGTTGGCTGGAATTATGAAGTGAAAAAGAAAACAGCAGATACCTATGATATCATACTTACTGCAACGGTAGATAACCCATGGCATATCTATTCGCAGAACACAGGAAAGGGTGGGCCCATTCCTACTACTATTGTGATGAAACCAAACCCGCTTGTAACCAAAGTGGGTGTTGCCAAAGAAGTAGGTAAACTGGAAAAAACCTTTGACAAAACATTCAACACAAACGTGCTGTTCTATGCGGATGAAGTAAAATTTGTGCAGACGGTAAAAGTAAAAGCAGGTATCAAAACCAATGTAAGCGGTACGGTTGAATACATGGTTTGCGATGACAGCCATTGCCTGCCGCCGGTAAAAAAATCGTTTGACCTGAAGCTCCAATAAACAAGGTGCAAATGAAAAAAATATCTCTCGCTATTGTTGCGTTGGTCGCATGCATTGTTGCATCGGCGCAAACAGACAGTTTATTGAAATGGCAAACCGAAGCTAAAAAAACCGGTGACGGATCATATGAATTGGTTGCGAGAGCCACCATCCCTGCCGGCTGGCATGTGTATGGAAATAATCCAACGCAGGAAGGGCTTGATGCTGTAAAATTTATTCCGGCATATGAAAACGCAAAGCTATCCGGTGAAATCGTATTTGATAAAACACCCGCATCTATTACCGACCCCATTTTTGAAAACAAAAAATTATATGTCTTTACCGGAACCATCGAGATCAGGCAACAGGTAAAGATCACCGGTTTTATTCCCGCAACATTAAAGGGAAGCATCACGGCAAATCTTGGTAAAGGAAAAGACCAATTCAGCCCTTCAGAATTTCCTTTTGAAGTTACACTGGAAGGCGGCGCGGCAGCGTCAAACACAAACGCGCAAATAAAATTAGCTTCTGTTGATATTAATAAACCGTTGCAGGATTGCGGCAAAAAAAATAATGTAGCGGGCAATGGCTTGTGGTCTATTTTTTTACTTGGATTTTTAGGTGGATTGATCGCATTGCTTACACCCTGTGTATTTCCGATGATACCGGTTACGGTTTCATTCTTTACAAAAAGAGCAGCTAACCGGAAACAGGCAATAAAAAATGGTGCATTGTACGGCTTCTTTATTTTCCTGATCTATTTATTGGCGAGTGTACCGTTTCATGTGTTGGGAAATGTGCGGCCGGAAATTTTTTAATAATATCTCAACCAATTCATGGCTGAATGTGGTGTTCTTTATCATCTTTATTTTCTTCGCCATTTCTTTCTTCGGTTATTTTGAATTGACGTTACCGAG
>Ga0206949_1039_pt2 | contig 47756 bp, 41 predicted proteins | sample Alteio_BWOrgHeat_40_FD_153240 | JGI IMG/M metagenome (GOLD analysis project Ga0206949, IMG submission 153240) | Enriched cells from forest soil in Barre Woods Harvard Forest LTER site, Petersham, Massachusetts, United States -... | ecosystem: Environmental > Terrestrial > Soil > Temperate forest >...
AATATACAGTGAAGGGTCACTTTTCTGAGGCAGGGTAGTACCAATAATTTTACAAAACATGCTTATTGGAATGGTTTTTAAGCAGGGTAGCTAAAAACCGCCATGAAACACACATTTTATTTCAAACGAACAACATGGGCATGCCTGCTCTGCGCGGTATTGCTGTACGCGTGTAAGACACACTATCCCGTAGCCAAAGAAAACTATACTCTGATAAAGACACCCAATTCTTTTGACCGGGGAAAGAACCTGGTATATAATACCTGCGGTGGGTGCCACTACAATCGTGGGGTGGGAAAATTTGTAGGGAATAAGTTTGACGGTATCCCGAAGGTAATGGGTAAGGTATATACCGCCAACCTCACGAACTCAAAAGAATACGGGATAATGAGGTTGTATACCGATGCGCAACTGGCTTACCTGTTGAAGACAGGCATTACCCGGGATGGGCATTTTATCCCATACATGGTGCGCCCAACAATGGCCGATGATGATATAAATGACATCATAGTGTACCTGCGGTCTGATGACGCAGCAGTGGCGGCAGGCGATACCAGCGTGGGGAAGACGCACCTGAACGCCATAGGCAGGGCGGCTATACATTCGAAGAAACCAGAACCATACATTACACCGATAAGCAGGCCGGAAGCAGATAATGCAGTGGCCAATGGCCGCTACTTAGTGGACATAATAGGCTGCTACCACTGTCATTCAAAAAGCATCACTTCACTTAATTACCTGCATGCCGAACAATCGAAAGGGTATATGCAGGGCGGAGAGAAGTTCAAAGGCCCTGACGGGAAAAAAATATACGCGTCGAACCTGACGCCCTGCAAGACCACAGGAATAGGTTACTATACCAGGGAAGATTTTCGCAAGGCCGTGCGGGAAGGGCAGGCGCCAAACAGGAAGCTGCATCCGCCTATGGAACAGTTTCATCACCTGACCGATAAGCAGACCGATGACATATATGCTTATCTGCAGACATTGCCCCGTGCACACCACAAAATAAAGGGCCATGCGGAGACCGCACAAGGTGCGGGAAATTAGAATAATATAAATGTAAAACGAGGATAAGAACTTTTATTTCAAAGGTTTAGTTTTGACAGCATTAATTATGTTTATTATTCAGCAGATGATAAGCATTTGAAAACGACTGTATAAGATGAAACCCGTAGCCGCGAAACCTGTGCCGCAGGAAAAAAGGAAAGAACCGAAGAAACCAGTGGCGGCAGTAGCCGATGGTAGCACCACTGACGGTAACAAGTATCTGAAATACCTTATCAATTTCTGGATATTCATCCCGGCTGTCGTTTATTTCAACATGGTGAGTGTGTATGCCCTGAACATTCCCATGCAGGATGACTATGACGCCATACTTAAATTCCTTACGGACTGGGTAATGACGCCTTCATTTACAGACAGGTTCTTTATGCTGTTCACACAGCATGGCGATCACCGTATTCTGCACTCGCGGTTGCTATATGTGTGGTATTATGACCTGTTTGGAAAAGTGAATCTGAGGAACATCATCTTTATTTCTAACATTCAATTGCTGGTGGCGTATGTAGTGTTGGTGCATTTTATAAAGAAGGCCATACCTAAGTACTGGAACGTGGTGAGCTTAGTGGCGGGTTTTTGCATCTTTGACCCAAGTAGCTATGAGAACGCCACCTTTGCCATGTGCGGATTAGTGAACTATGGTGTGATCATGTTTTTTATGATCAGCCTGTATTTCTTTACCCGGCCCGGCAACAGGAACCTGGTAATAGCATTGGTAAGCCAGTTTTTCTGCATATTCGCGAGCGGTGGGGGCGTGATGAGCGCGCTTTGCCTGCCTGTGTTCTTACTGCTGAGCAAGGATAAACGCAGGGCTATATACAGCGGTGCGTTGCTTGTTATAGGCACAGCGTTGTACTATACGCATTATACCAAGGGGTCTGACCCGGCGGAGCTACACGATCCGTTCAGCCTGATGCGTATAGTACGGTTTCTGCTGCACATGATGGGGAGCCACTTTTCGTTTGAGAATGGGATACTGGCCGGTGTGTGTGTGTTATTGGTATTAGTGCTAACCTTCCCACTGGATATAAAGAAGCTGCAAATAAAAGAAAACACATTGCCGCTTATATGCGTGCTGGCTGCAGTGGGAGCTACCACACTGAGCATAGCCGTATTCAGGAGCGATTATACGGCTGGAGAAGTAGCATCATACTGGAGCCGTTACCTGATCTACTCGCACATGCTGGCGGCGCTGGCATTTGTGTTCCTGTGGATATTGTTTATGGGCAAAAAGGTACTCTGGCCGGTAATGGGGGTAGCCACGCTGTGCCTGCTATATGCATATAAGGATAATTATGCGTATGGGGAAGGCTGTATGGCTATGATACAAAGAAGGATGCAAAACCGGCCTTATTATTATCCTGATGCAGCTAAGGCAAAGGAGATAGAAAGCCATGCATGCAGGTTAGGTATATATTGTATACAGGATGAGCGATAACCTAACTGTGTACTGATATGAAAAGCCGCGTTTGAATTTTGTAACAGCAATCACTACTTTAGCATCCCAAATAAACAAGCATGAAATTACTTGAAAATAAGGTGGCGCTGGTAACCGGTGCGAGCAGGGGAATAGGAGAGGCAATAGCGATAAAATTTGCGGAGCAGGGTGCAAATGTGGCGTTTACGTATCTGTCGTCTGACGAGAAGGCGAAAGTGCTGGAAGAAAAGCTGGTTGCACTGGGCGTAAAAGCAAAAGGCTATAAGAGCGATGCAGGCAATCTAAAAGCTGCAGAGCAATTGGCGAACGATGTGACCAAAGATTTTGGCACTATAGATATATGTGTGAACAATGCCGGAATAAGCCGTGATAACCTGCTGCTGCGCCTTACAGAGGAACAATGGGACGAAGTAATGCAGGCGAACCTGAAAAGTGTATTTAACCTGACCAAGCAAGTAATAAGGCCGATGATGAAGAACAGGGCAGGCAGTATCATTAACCTTAGTTCTATAGTAGGCGTGAAAGGCAACGGTGGGCAAAGCGCGTACGCTGCCAGCAAGGCGGGCATCATAGGGTTTACGAAGAGTATAGCGCAGGAGATAGGCAGCCGCAACATACGCTGCAATGCCATAGCACCGGGCTTTATAGAAACGGATATGACACACTATCTTAAGGATGGCGGGGCCGAAAAATGGTTTGAAAAAATTCCACTGGGGCGCTTCGGTAAGCCGGAAGATGTAGCCAATGCAGCCCTGTTCCTGGCATCTGACATGAGTCTTTATGTAACCGGTCAGGTATTGCAGGTATGTGGGGGTATGTCTACATAGACGCAATAGAAAAGTAAGCAAAGACTATAACCCCGAATCAGCTAATTTTCCTAATTTTGCCCCGGCAAATAAATAAAAGATAATGCAGAAAATTCATGCGTCCATCACAGCTGTTGGCGGATATGTTCCTGAGTACAGACTTACAAACGCCGAACTGGAAACGATGATGGATACCACTGATGAATGGATCCAGTCGAGGACGGGCATAAAGGAGCGCCGCATACTGAAAGGAGAAGGCAAGGGGAGTAGCGATATGGCAGTAGAGGCAGTAAAGAACCTGCTGAGCAAAAGGGGCATAGCGCCTACGGATATAGAAATGGTGATCTGTGCCACTACCACTCCGGATATGCAGTTTCCCGCAACGGCAAATGTGATCTGCGACAAAGTAGGCATGACAAAAGCGTGGGGGTATGATATAAATGCGGCATGCAGCGGTTTTATTTTTGCGCTCACGGTAGGCTCTCAGTTCATAGAGACCGGCAGGCATAAAAAAGTATTGGTAATAGGTGTAGACAAGATGAGCTCTATAATGGATTATGAAGACCGGAAAACGTCTATCATATTCGGTGATGGGGCAGGATGTGTATTGCTGGAACCTGATACCGATGGGTATGGCCTTATTGACTCTATACTGCGCACAGACGGCAGCGGGCGGGTGTACCTGCACCAAAAAGCAGGCGGATCTGTGAAGCCGGCATCAATAGAAACGGTAATGAACAAGGAACATTACGTATACCAGGAAGGGCAGGCCGTATTCAAGTTTGCGGTGAAGAACATGGCAGATGTATCGGCAGAGATAATGGAACGTAACAACCTGACGGCGGAGACTGTAAACTGGCTGGTACCCCACCAGGCCAATATGCGCATTATAACCGCTACAGCAGACCGTATGAAACTGCCGCCGGAGAAAGTAATGGTGAACATAGAACGCTTTGGCAATACCACCAACGGTACCTTGCCGCTCTGCCTGTGGGAGTGGGAAAGCCGCCTGCATAAGGGTGATAATATAGTGCTGGCCGCTTTTGGCGGAGGATTTACATGGGGGTCTACTTACATAAAGTGGGCTTATGATACCAAGTAGTCTTATGATTAGAGCGTAGGTGAAGGAATAGTTTGATGGGTATTGGCTGTTTTTTGATTTTTTACCGTTAATTTTGCAATAACAACTCATGACAATGAAACGCAACAACACAGATATTTTAATCGCATTATTCCTGGTGATATTTGCGGCAAGCGCACGTATCATTAACGCAGACCTGCATCTGCCCAATTTTGCCCCACTGGCGGCTATCGGTTTGTTCAGCGGTGCTATGTTTAAGGAAAAGCGTGCTATGGCATTCCTGATCCCAATGCTGGGACAGCTTGTGGGTGACCTTTATTTCCAGTTCTTTACTGCTATACCGGGTTTTTATGGCGTTTCGGCCATGGTGTTCAACTATGGTGCGCTGGTGAGCGCTGCAGCATTGGGTGTAATGATGAAGCAGCCACGGCCAGCTACTACCCTGGCATACCTCTTCGGCGCTTCAACAGCGTTCTTCCTGGTATCTAATTTTGGTTACTTCACACAGGGTTGGAACGGTTATAGTTTTGCGGGACTTATAAAAACTTATGTAGACGGTATTCCTTTCTTTAAATATACGCTCGCTGGTGATATGGTAGGCGGTATAGCTTTGTTTGGCGGCTATTTTATGCTACAGCAGGCATCGTTGAAAAATGCTCAGAAAGTAAAAGCTTAATTATAACAATATACAACATTGAAAAAGGAGCGGCTATCCGCTCCTTTTTCAATGTTTGCAGGAAAGCTATTTGGTAGCTAAATTGTGTGAAAATATCTTGATGAAAAAAAATGTTGTCCTATTAATGCTGCTGCTTATTTGCAGCACAGCTTATCGAGGTGTTGCACAAAGTAATACAGATACCGGCGATGTTGTGGTATATGAACTAAATGATGCACCACCCGCCAATGCCAAAAAGATCAGCAATATAAAAATAGGGGACGGCGGTTTCAAGTTCAATTGTGGTTATGCACAGACAGTGGAACAGGCAAAAGAGAAAGCACGTTGGGTGGGTGGTAACCTCATAAAGATAACTGAGATACGGAAGCCAGATATGTGGAGCAGCTGCTACAGGCTGCATGCCGATGTTTATGTGGTTGGCAATATCGCAGAATATAAACTGTCACAGCGGCATGTAGCGGACTCAATATGTAAAAGCCTTTTGCCTGACACTGCTTCGTATGCGCTGCTCTATGTTTATCGGTCAACGGGCGTTGGCCCTCTCGTACAATATAACCTACACGTTAACGATTCCATGGTTTGCCGTGTGAAATTCGCAAGCAAATTCATCGTGAAGTTGCACAAAGCCGGGCCAGCTAATATATGGGCACGTACTGAAACCCGTGAAGCAGTGGTTATAGATGTTAAGCCAGGCTCCGTTTATTTTTTGAAGTGCGAAGTAAGAATGGGCGCGCTTGTCGGTGAGCCGAAATTCACCCTGGCAAATCCAGTTACCGGGCTGCGTGAATTTGAAGAGATCAAATATAATGACGATTAGGATGCGGCTATTGCTGATGCGTCGGATAATCTCTCCGTGTTTTTTAGGTAGACCGGTTTGTAACCATACAAAAGAAAACCGCCCGGAAAAACCGGGCGGTCAATATCTCTGAACGAGTCTCGTAACAAATTAACCTTTCAATACAGTGCGACTGATAACGATGCGTTGTACTTCACTTGTGCCTTCGTATATCTGGGTGATCTTGGCATCGCGCATAAGGCGCTCTACGTGGAACTCTTTAACATAGCCGTAACCACCGTGTACCTGGATGGCCTCATTGGTAACGCGCTGTGCTATCTCTGATGCGAACAGCTTGGCCATAGAAGCCGACAGTGTATAGTCTTTTCCCTGGTCTTTGGTCCATGCGGCCTTGAAGCACAGCAGACGTGCTGCTTCGATCTCCGTAGCCATATCTGCCAGTTTAAAGGCGATGGCCTGGTGATTAGATATTTCGGTGCCGAATGCTTTACGCTCCTTAGAGTATTTCAGCGCCAGTTCATAAGCGCCACTGGCAATACCTAACGCCTGGGATGCAATGCCGATGCGGCCCCCGGCCAGCACCTTCATGGCAAAGGTGAATCCGAAGCCATCGTCGCCTATGCGGTTGGCTTTAGGCACCTTCACATCCTGGAACATGATGCTGTGCGTATCGCTGCCGCGTATACCCAGTTTATTTTCTTTCGCGCCCACGGTAACGCCCGGGGAGTTCTTTTCTACAATTAACGCATTGATGCCTTTATGCCCCTTCTCGGGATATGTTTGTGCGATAACGAGGTAGTAAGATGCTGAATTACCATTGGTGATCCAGTTCTTTGTACCATTCAGCAGGTAGTAGTCGCCTTTATCTTCAGCGGTTGTGCGCTGAGATGTAGCATCAGACCCTGCTTCCGGCTCACTGAGCAGGAACGCCCCTATCTTTTCGCCCTTCGCCAGTTCTACGAGGTATTTCTGTTTTTGCTCTTCGTTGCCGTATTTCTCCAGGCCCCAGCATACCAGTGAGTTGTTCACACTCATACATACCGATACGGAAGCATCTATCTTGGATATTTCTTCCATGGCCAACACATAGGATATGGTGTCCATGCCAGATCCGCCGTACTTAGGGTCTACCATCATACCGAGGAACCCAAGTTCGCCGAGTTTTTTGATCTGTTCCGCAGGGAATTTCTGCTTTTCATCGCGCTCTATAACGCCCGGCAGCAATTCGTTTCTTGCGAAATCGCGTGCAGCCATTTGCACGGCTATTTGTTCTTCTGTAAGTTGAAAATTCATAATATATTAGATGACGGTGCAAGGTAAAACTTTAATACCCAAATCGCAAATCGGCGATATTAAGACTTCTTTCTGTTTATCCAAATAAAAAAGGAGCCACAATAATGCAGCTCCTTTCACTCTCACCTTACTCACACACTTCTTACTTTTCTTTATGGTCGGGCGGAAACAACAGGCCGGGGCATTCCATAACTACTAATCCATTTTTAGTGGTGTATTCATAGCATGGAGGGCCTTGTACCAATGGGGTATAATCGCCTTTAGGATAAACAGGGGTGGCATTTGCGGGTACGTCTATGTTTATCTTAGGATAGTTACCGGTATAGCTATTTGAACTCTGGACATTTATAGAGCCATCGTCCTGCAGGCTTACCGCGGTGGGTACACCTTGATCCAAGGTTCCGCCTTCCGGAGTAAACAGTACGCCGGGACATTCCAACACCACGAGACCATGTTTCTCATACATATAGCATGGGTTGTCTGATACCACCTTAAATGGTTCATCGAAAGCGGGTGTAACGTTAACCCTAGGGCCATTGTTGATCAATGGCGGCGGGTTCTTCGTAGTATATTCAGTTTGTGCATAGCCACTGAGTGAGCCTATGCAAAGCAGCGAAATTGCGAGTATCTTTTTCATAATTTTTTTGTTTTAGTTGTTTACAATTCTCTTACTAACGAGGTAAAAAAATCCGTGCCAGCGACTGTTAAAACGTAAAATGGTTCGGGTTGCGAAAACCATGAAACAGACTGGTTTACTATCCAACAAACTGAATAATAATTATTTAACATTTGGTCGCATGCCGATGGCATGGGTTTGGAGACTGTAAATACAAATTCCCGATTATTTATGGCGAAGTCCTACTTGACCAAAACCAATTTTATGAATAAGGTGCAGTTGTTCTATGACGATGACCTGATATCGCTGGAGCAGAAGATAAATGAATGGCTGTCTTTTCATACAGAGATAAAGATCGTGCAAACCAATCTTACCTCGTTTGGCAAACCCAGCCAACGAGCGGGCATAGTGACGACAGAAAAACATGTTTTCTATATCTTGTACGAAACCCAGCAGAAAGAACATGCCTCGGAAGCGAAAGCGGAGCAGGAACTGATGTCTTCCCTCAAACAAATGGAGAGCGACCTTGGGATGCGAAAGGCAAACTAATCAGCGGGAAACTTGCCCCGGCATTTCAGGTGGCAGATCCGGTTGCTGTGGTTCTGTGCCGGGTACTATTTCCGGTTCTGGTACCGGTGGTACTATCGTGGGGTTTTCATTGGGTGTTGGCCGTGTTTCCGGTACGCCTATATTTGGGGGTAATTCGGGAATCTCCGGTTTCTTAGTTGGTTGTTCCATTTGCCCAAATGCCAACAAAGATTATGCCACAAACCTGTGTATTTATTTTCTCCTGTGGCGCGTACCGGTTGCTTTATTGCTTACGAACCGCGAAAGAAAATTCTTTGCTTTTCCTTCTACTGACAGCGCCACTTTCTTGAACAGGTCGTCCTCAGGGCGGGCATAAAATGTGGTCTTGTGAATGTATGCAGGCTCACCTACCGGCCGGGCAGAAAAGTAGTAGTTAGAGATGCACGCACGTGTGCCTGGCCTGAGTACTTTGTTCACAGAATGTATGGAATGTGTGTTGGTCTCCATCATTACCAGCCTATTGAAACGGGCATGTATTTCCTGACGCTCTGCCATGTCACCATCCCACAGTTCCAGGTTGCCGCCATTGTCTTCCGGCCAGTCGGGGGTAATATAGTACAGGGCATTCAGCACCCGATACAGTTTACCATCGCCGTCATGAGAGTTGTCGAGGTGGGGCAGGAGGAAATCGCCCTGCATCATCATGGAGATACCTGAACCATATAGTGAGCCATCGGCAAGCAGGTCTTTGACGCCTGTTATCTCTGACACGATATTCACCACTGCTACGTCCTGGAAAGCGAGCAATATGTCGCCCACGAGCGGGTTGTAGCTATCAATGTCCACACCTACATGTTTATGCTCCTTCACTGTATGTCGCTCTATTAGTTTTTCGGCGGCGGGTAGCGCCCGGAAACAGTCTGCTGCCCAGGAGGCAGGCAACAGATCATCGAGGTGAAAATGCCTTACAGGGCCCGACTGCTGCCAGTATGTACGAAGGGTATCTTTATTGGCCTTTAGTTGCTCCGCGATATGTGCTGATAATTCCTGCCTGGTCATATAATGTCAGTTTTCTACCCTTGTAATATTACACACCGCCAAGGTATTTATAATTCTTCAGCAGTAAGGTAATATCTGTAAGCGGTGCATAGTGCTGCGCGTATGCTTTGTTGATCTGCGCTTTTACTTCCCGGGTGGGTTCGTAACCCGCCAGTATGTTGTAGGGTTCAATAGCGCCCTTGCGTATGGGTGGCAAGTGGTTGGCGGAGACCGAAGATGCATAACCTACCCAGGTAAGCCGCCCCGACAATACCCGGAAGCAATTACCGAAAAATGTGCCTGGCCTCTTCACCATAAAGAAAGTGAACGGGAAGAAGATCATAAACAGGAATGCACCTGCTATATCTACCAGCCGCTTGTTGCGTAGTTGTGCAAAATCGGCGAGATTGAATCGCCGGTCGATAGTGTACAGGTCGCCTGATGTGCTGCTGGAATTGCTGCCTACAAAACTCTGGCTGCCGGGCAGGTGTATCTTGTATTCATATTCTTTGCCGCAGTGCTGCATCTGTGAAAAGACATCGGCATAACTGAGGCCGTTGATGCAGAAGATCACTTCATTTATCCCGGTGGTATAGAGTACCTGCTTCATTTGGGGTAGGGTAGCCAAGACGCCATGATGTTCTTCCTTAGGGCTTATGCGCCCTGAAAGCTCAGGGGCATAGTGTACCTGTTGTAGTATTGCCGCTGTCTTGTGGTATGCATGTTCATCTGCCACTATCACGGCTTTACGAGGAAGCTTATCATAGGGTATGAACCGCAGTATGCCCAGCCTATATAATAGTTCATGAAGACCAAGCAACACGGCGGTGCCCGCAAAACCGGTAAATATGATAATAGCACGTGAATACCGCAGCTCAGGCGGCAGCAGGCCGTAATAAGCCAGGATGGCAGTAGTGCCCACAAGCATGCCCCGTACCACCTTCAGCGCACGGTAAGGCTGGTCGTATACGCCATTAAAGTAAAAAGAGAGCAGCCATAAGGCAATGTATACCGGGAAGGTTGCATACACGGCACTGGGGTGAATGGGCATCAGGTTCTTTACCTCCTCTACCCAGAAATTTTTTATGCCCCATAGGGTCACCAGCAGTATCAGTGCGTCGAACAAAGGCATGTGAAATACCTTCAGACCGCGTTTTACCGTACCCAGCACAGCGCGTAGAACAATGCCCACATTGATGAAGAGTACAAACAGGCTGGCGTCTTTTTTTGAATAGTGTTTCTTTACAAAAGTGACGAGCGCCTCATTAAATATACGCACATAGGAAAGGGTCATTTTTCGGGTACTCTCTCCTTTGTAATGTATCAGGTCTACTTCGGGATAATAGATGTTCTTATAGCCGGCCTTTTCTATGCGGTAGGAAAGGTCTACATCCTCGCAATACATGAAATAATCCTCATCGAACGGGCCGCCCGCTGTATCCATTGCCGACTTGCGCACCAGCATACAGCAGCCTGACAGCACATCAACAGCAGCGGTCTGCCGCTCACCTACGTGTACCGCATAATATTTATTGAAGTAAGACGACGCAGGGAACAGCTTATTAATACCCGTGGTCTTGAATATGGCCACAGAGAGTGACGGGAAAGACTTTTTGCTGTCAGGGGCAAACTGCCCCTTACCATCTATGAGCCGTGGGCCCAGGGCCCCTGCTTCGGGATGCGCGTCCATGTAGGCCAGCGTCTTCGCGAGGAAGTCTTCCGGCATCACGGTATCGGGGTTGAGGAAAAGTATGTATTCCCCCTTGGCAATCGCTACGCCCTGGTTATTGGCTTTGGAAAATCCTTTATTGTCTGTATTCTCTATCAGGATGGCTGATGGGAAATGTTCCCGCACCATCTTGCAACTGTCATCCTCTGAATTATTGTCCACCACTATTACCTCTGCATCTATACCTGCTGCTGCCCGGAATACGGAATGCAGGCATACCTCTAAGAAGTACTTGACATTATAGTTTACAATAATAACTGATAACTTCATTAAAACAGGCCGGGTGTTATGCGAAGATAAGGGCAGTTGCTTTAATAAAGAAACGCAGCAGGTTCGTATATATTGTCATCGGCAGCGGCTGGCTTACGTTTGGCATAGCCTTATATCTTTTCTGCCGCAGCCTTGCCTGTTTCCAGCGCACCCTCCATAAAGCCGCCCCATGAATCAGACAAATGCTCCCCGGCAAACAGTGTATGCAGGTGGGGTTTGTTCAGCCTTGGGAAGATGTCGAACCACTGCCCTTTGCCGTATACCGCATAGGCGCCTTTTGAGAAATTATCGTTGCCCCAGTATTGCAGTTCCTGCCCGTCGATGTACTGGCTCACACTGCCAAAGGCGGGGTATAGCGACTGGTCCATCATGTCGGCGCGCCATGCGTCAGATTGGTTGGCTATTACAGCGGCTTTATCGCCAATGGTGTAGGATATCAGTACGCCCCTTTTGGTGTTTTGCGTCTGGTTCTTGGTGCCGTGATAGAAATAATGGCCCGGCATATCTGTGATCATATCAAAAGCGTCATCGCCCCAGAACCGCTTGCGGAATAACACTGCATTCTTATTGATGCGGGCATACTCCAGCGCCTGCATGGCGCTCAGCATGGACTCGGGTAATATAGGATCCCATGCGATGCGGCTTACTGCAAAAGTGGGCGCGGTGCAGATGAGCCTGTCGCCCTCTGCGATATAGTTGCCGGTGCAATACACCTTCACCTTGTTGCGCTGCACCACCTTTATCACCTGTGTGTTCTTCCTGATCTTGTGTTCGAAGCGGGCCATGAGCGCATCCGCTAACCGGGAGTTGCCGCCGGTTATCTTGTAGTCCATCTGGTTCCTGGAGGCCGGTGAGTTGCTGGTGTATTCGCCCATGGCTGCCAGTGCAGATACCTCCCTGATACTTTCGCCAAAGTCGGTACTGTCTATCAGGTCGCGCAGGTCCAGGTCGGTTCCGCTGCAGCCGTGGTCTACGAGGAAACGCCACCAGTCGGTCTTATCGAGCTTGTGGTCCAGTATATCTTTTTGTTCAGGTGTAAGCGATTTGTAGTCTGCCAGTAGTTTTTCGTAGGTCACCATCCATTCGTGCGACTCTATCTTTTTCAAGTCGTCATAAAATTGCCCTTTGTAAATGGCCCGCGTATCGAACTGGTTATTATCGAGGTGCAGGTTGAACTCCGCGCACAGTTGCCGCAGCAGGTGATGGTCTTCACCCACCCATTCGGCGCCCAGCTCTACAATGAGGTTGTCGGGGCCACCGAAGGAATGTGAATATACCCTGCCGCCGATGCGGTCGCGGGCTTCCAGTATTTCGAAGTCGATACCTCTTTTATCCAGCTCGTAAGCCGCCATGAGCCCGGCAAAACCGGCGCCGATGATGATGACCTTCTTGCGGTTTGGCAATACGATATTGGCAAAAACAGAAGAGGCTAAAAGTAGGCCACCGCCAGCAAGGGCGGCATTTTTGATAAACTGCCTGCGTGAATTCATAAAAATGGAGATAAGAGGTTTCTGATGATGGTGAAATATAACGGACTAATGTACTGTGTATTTTTCAGAAAATATAACAGGAAGTTTTGGGTACAAAAATAAAGGCCGCCAGTTGGCAGCCTTTACTATATCATTTCCTTTATTGTCTTATAAATGTATTGCTTCTCCCAGCGCCACTTCTACGGCATCTTTTATGCCTTCGCTCATGGTAGGGTGTGGGTGTATGCTGTCCAGCACTTCCTGCCAGGTGGTTTCCAGCTTGCGGGCTACTACAGTCTCTGCAATAGTTTCTGTTACGTTGTAGCCTATGGAGTGTGTCCCCAGCCATTCGCCATACTTAGCATCGAAGATCACTTTTACAAAACCTTCTGTAGCGCCTGCTGCGCTTGCCTTGCCCGATGCAGAGAATGGGAACTTACCTACTTTTATTTCATAACCGGCTTCCTTAGCTTGCTTTTCGGTGAGGCCCACACTGGCTATCTCCGGTGAGCAATAGGTGCAACCCGGTACATTGCCGTAATCCAGTGGTTCAGGCAGGTGCTTATACTTACCTTCTTTGTTGGCTATAGCCTCTACGCAAATGATAGCGCCCTTTGATGCTACATGCGCCAGTGCCTGGCCAGGTGTAATATCTCCTATGGCATAGACTCCGTCAACATTTGTTTTGTAGTATTTATCTACCAGTACCTTGCCTTTGTCTGTTTTTATGCCCAGTCCTTCCAGCCCTATGTTCTCAATATTTGACGCAATACCTACTGCGCTCAGCACTATATCAGCTTCCAGCACCACATCGCCTGTTTCTGTTTTTACCGTAGCCTTTACACCCGCGCCAGATGTGTCCAGCTTTTCTACAGAGGCATTGGTCATTATCTTCATGCCCTTCTTTCGGAATACCCTTTCCAGTTCCTTAGAAATATCTTCATCTTCCACCGGCACTATGCGGGGCAGAAACTCTACTATGGTTACTTCGACGCCCAGGCTCTTGTAGAAATAAGCAAACTCCACGCCTATAGCGCCGGAGCCTACTACTATCATGGTCTTAGGCATAGTAGGCAATGACATAGCCTCGCGGTAGCCTATAACCTTTTTGCCATCCTGAGGCAGGTTAGGCAACTGGCGGCTGCGTGCGCCTGTGGCCAGTATCACGTGTTTTGCCTGGTAAGCAGTGGTTTTGCCATCAGCGCCGGTCACTTCCACTTCTTTCTTAGCGTTCAGTTTGCCCATGCCCATCATCACATCTATCTTGTTCTTCTTCATGAGGAAGGTTACGCCCTTGCTCATTTTATCGGCCACGCCACGGCTGCGCTTGATGACCGCACCGAAGTCGGGTTTGAAGTCGGTGGCAATGATGCCGTAATCAGCTGCGTGAGAGAAATTCTCAAATACGCTTGCCGACTTGAGGAGCGCCTTTGTAGGGATACAACCCCAGTTGAGGCAAATGCCGCCGAGGCTTTCTTTTTCAACGATAGTTACCTTATAACCCAACTGTGATGCGCGTATCGCTGCTACATAGCCGCCGGGGCCGCTTCCTACTACGATTATATCGTATGCCATAAAAGGATATTATTATTTTGGTAAATGAATCTTTATTCGCGGGGGCAAATGTAGTAAAAAAGAGCTGATGTTCTGGATGTTGGATGCGAGGTAGTGGTACTTGTGTGTAAATAAAAACTTAGGAATAAGTCTAATGTTTTCTAATTTTGTGTAGTAACAACAAGTAGATGGACGAGAAAGAAATTCGCTGGCAGCAACGGTTCGCCAATTTCTGCAAGGCACTTACCCAATGGCAAAGTTTGTCAAAAAAGGTAAAAACCTGAATGAACTGGAACAAACCGGCATGATAAAGGCGTTTGAATATACCTATGAGCTGGGATGGAACACGATCAAAGACTTTTATGAAAGCCAGGGCGAAACAGGTATACAGGGAAGCCGTGACGCTATTGAACTAGCTTTTAAAAGAGGTTTGATAAAGGATGGCGCCGCATGGATGGGTATGCTGAAAGACGGAAATAAAACTGCTCATACATATAACGAGGTAACCGTTAATGAGATCGCCGGCAATATTTTATCGACTTATTTTGCACAGTACCTTGAGTTGAAAGATGAACTGGATAAGATTATCAAGAAAAATACTGATTTGTTTAATGGTTAACTGAAATGCAATTCGGGCTGAACGAAAATATTGTCCTCGGCATTAAAAGTGTCTTTTCCGCTTTCCCAGAAGTGGAAGAGGTAGTATTGTATGGGTCAAGGGCAAAGGGGAATTACAAGCCGGGCTCCGATATAGATCTGTCGCTGAAAGGTGATAAGGTCAACGCTTCATTAGTTAACCAGATCAGTTTAAAACTGGACGACCTTTATGTCGCTTATACCTTCGACCTTTCTGTTTTCCGGCAGATAAGCGATACCTCATTATCCGATAATATTCAGCGGACCGGGATATCCTTTTATCGCAAAAATGACAGATGAGCAGCCATTATTTGGTATTGTATGCTTTTAGCTTAATTTTGCGCACTTCCTAAACAAAGTGAACTCATGTCTGTTTTAGTAAATAAGGATTCAAAAGTGATCGTGCAGGGCTTTACAGGTACAGAAGGTACTTTTCATGCCGGCCAGATGATAGAATATGGTACCAATGTGGTAGGCGGCGTAACTCCGGCTAAGGGTGGTACAATGCACCTGGACCGCCCTGTATTCAATACCGTGCAGGACGCAGTAACGAAAACCGGCGCCGACGTGTCCATCATATTTGTGCCGCCTGCATTTGCCGCGGACGCAATAATGGAAGCTGCCGATGCTGGTATAAAGGTGATCATCTGCATTACAGAAGGAATACCTGTGCAGGACATGGTGAAGGCGCGTGAGTACATAAAAAGCCGTAGTTGCCGGCTGATAGGCCCTAACTGTCCCGGAGTGATCACTGCTGGAGAGGCTAAGGTGGGCATTATGCCAGGTTTTGTATTCACTCCCGGCCGTATAGGCATTGTATCAAAATCAGGTACGCTTACCTATGAAGCGGCAGACCAGGCGGTAAAAGCCGGTATGGGCATATCTACTGCTATAGGCATAGGTGGCGACCCCATCATAGGCACCACTACCCGCGAGGCAGTGGAACTACTGATGAACGACCCGGAAACAGATGGCATCATCATGATAGGGGAGATAGGCGGTAATATGGAAGCAGAAGCCGCACAATGGCTGAAAAATAATATGCGCAAACCGGTAGTCGGCTTTATAGCAGGGCAGACAGCCCCTGCAGGCCGTCGTATGGGCCATGCAGGCGCCATTATAGGCGGCGCTGATGACACAGCTGCGGCAAAAATGAAGATACTTGCAGAGTGTGGCATACATGTAGTAGCCAGCCCGGCCAACATAGGAAAAACAATGGCTGAAGCGCTTTCGAATGTTGCGGTAGGATAAACGGCAATGGGCAGCAAATCACTAAAAATACATCCCCGGTTATGCTAAGTAACCGGGGATTCTTGTGGAAATACGTTAAGCAATAAGTTTTTAATCTTATCTTGTGAATCGTAAAACCGGCTGCTGGCACGGTATTTGGCTACCTATTACGTGTCGTAAAAGACAGATTAACATTGCATTGTGAATCTTTGGACCGGATATTGAATGTATCAGGTTATTACTATTTCAAAACACGATCAAACAAACACTAAAACAAACAACATGAGAAAATTAGTCAGCAGAGCAATGGGTATTGTGCTTGTAAGCCTTTTGTTCGTTGCCGGTACAACTACAAAGGCGACCGCGCAGGATGAGACCGTATCTTACCAGCAATTTTACGACGACCTGTCCCCTTATGGGCAATGGGTGAACGACGCACAATATGGCAATGTATGGGTGCCTAACGAATCAGGCGATTTTCGCCCCTATGGCAACAATGGGCATTGGGTAATGACAGACTACGGTAATACCTGGGTGTCTGACGATCCCTGGGGCTGGGCCTGCTATCACTATGGCCGCTGGACGTATGATAGTTACTATGGTTGGTTATGGGTTCCCGGTTACGAATGGGCGCCTGCATGGGTAAGCTGGCGCTATGGCGGTGGTTATAGCGGATGGGCGCCATTGGGCCCCGGCATTGGCGTAGGTGTTAGCTATAACTGCCCAGAGAGCTGGTGGGTATTTGTGCAGCCGCAGTATATGTATGAGCGCGACTGTTACAGCCACTGGAGAGGCCCGTCTTATAACGGTGGGTACATCAGGCAGACCAGTTTCGTGAATAACGCTTATGTAGACAATGGTACACACGTACGTTATAATTACGGACCAAGGGCAGATATGATACAGCGCGATACGCATACACCTGTACAGGTGTATCATGTGTCACGCAGCAGCAGGCCCGGTGCTCCAGGAATAAGTGGTAATTCTGTGAGCATGTACCGCCCTTCTATAAATCGTGGTACAGCGAGTACAGCACGGCCTGCTAACGTAGTGCAGGCCCCAAGGCGCATAGGTGGTCCGCAGGCTGCAACAGCCAGCGGCAATCATCAGCCGGCCTTCAGGCAGCAAGTGCAGCAAGGGCACGTGCCGCAAAATACAGGGGTAGTTGGGCCTAACAACCAGAGAGGCGGGAATGCCAATCAGCCTGCAGGCAGGCCGCAACAGCAGCCTCAGCCACAGCAGAGGTCGCAACCACAACAACAAAACAGGCCGCAACCACAGGCACAGCCTCAACAGCGTCAGCAACCACAACCGCAGCAAAGGCAACAGCCGCAACCGCAGCAAAGGCCACAGCCGCAACAGCAACAAAGGCCACAACCGCAACCTCAGCAGCGTCCACAGCCGCAGCCTCAACCGCAGCAAAGGCCACAGCCTCAAATGCAGCAACCTCAGAGCAGGCCACAACCTATGCCACAGCAACAGCGCCAGGCTCCGCCGCAACACCAGGAAGAGCATGAGGGCGGAAGAAGATAAAAAAACAATTTTTGTATAATGACAATGTCCCGGATTTCCGGGACATTGTCATTATAGTACCTTATGTAAACGCTTAGTCGATCCCGCCCTTTTCCTTTATATAGCCCGCTGTGGCAAACTTTGGTTTTAATAAACGCAGCATCTGCAGTGCTACCGACAACAGGATGAGCCCCATGCCGCTGATGAACCCCCAGTTCAGGTCTTGCGTCCCTTTGTTGAAAATGATCTCCTTATTCTCGTTATAAAAGAGGAAGGCGAGCAGTATGCCATATACCGGCTCCAGGTTTACGGACAGGGTTACGGTGAATGAGCTGAGGCGTTTTAGTGCATTGAGCGCCAGAGACTGCGCCCATACCGTGCAGCAAAGGCTCAACAATATGAGCCACAGCCAGTCGTTGTGCAGCCATGCGGTGCTGAATATATTGGGTGAACTCGGAAGGAAATTTGTCTGTGGTGCATAATGAAACAATACCGGCATCAGCAGCGATATGAACAACCAGCCTGCCGCCATCTCGTAAAACACCATTGTGCGCGAGGGGTATTTGTTAGAGATCTTTTTATTGAGCACTGTAAATACAGAGCTGAGTATGGCAGCAGTGACGCCGCACGCAATACCTGCTCCGTAAAATTGCTGGAACCTGTAAATAAGGTACACACCCACTATGGCAAGGCAACCCAGCATCATCTCCTGCACGTCATGCTTGCCTTTATTTACGAGCGGGTCGAGAAGGGATGTGAATACACTTGCGGTAGAGAGGCAAACGAGCGCAATGGAGATGTTGGCCAATTGGATGGCCCCGTAAAACGCTACCCAGTGCAGGCCCATGAGGCTGCCTATAATGGCCAATTGACGCATGTCACGCGGCTGTGGTTTTATCCACTGCTTACGATATACAAGTATCACAGCCATAAATACTGCGGTCATCAGCATACGATACCATACCAGCACCGGAGCTGTGAGCGATATGGCCCTCCCCAACACTCCTGTAAAGCCCCATAGCAAAACTGCCAGGTGCATGTGTATCAACGCTTTCTTCATACCCGAAAATGGGTGCAAACATACTGCTTTTCAGTTTGCAGTAACAGTGCGGTTATCGGGAGCTTTATTTGCAACTGCGCTATTCTTTCACGAAAGTTTTAGCGCCTATTCGTTCGCCGCTTCGACTGAAAGCGATCATGTATACCCCCGGCGTGAACCCGGCTATGTTGAAGCTTCCTGCACCATTAGTGATGGTAACGGTTTTGCGTTCCTTGCCCAGTATATCATAGACTATGGCGTCTATTTTATCTGCCTTGCTGATACCTTTTATCTCTATGTTTATCTGCGCGTCGGCAGGGTTAGGGTACAGCAGTATTTCTATGTTTTCCTGCGTTACGTTCTTCACACCTGTAGGAGTATTGTAATAAGATTTCTGCAGGCAGTTGCCGTGGTAGGTCAGTACCCAGTAGTTCTTCCTGGTAAGTTCGGGGCTGCCATTACCATAATTCTGATTCACCATTCCCGGCAGCAGGGTAGAGTCGAGGGTAAACAAATCATCATAGCCCCACTGGTAGCTGTTGGCCGTATTGTCCTTACATACAAACTCTGGAGAGTAGTATACAACGACAGGGTCAGGCGATTCATCCGTGCCAATGTGGAATACGAGCGAGTCTGCACTCTGGCAGGCCGTGGCCGACTGGTCTGTGGTGAGCCAAACCACACTTGTTCCAGGCGAGTTAAAGTTGACCAGGCAGTATTGCCGTGTAGAGCCGACAGCATACACTGTGGCATTGCGTGCGTTCCAGATATAGCGGAATCCTGCGGGCTCGACAGAGTCAGCGCCGAAGTTCTGGTACAGGGTTTCGCTGCACTGCACGGTGTCAGGATGTGTGGTGATGTGCGGCGATCCCGGCGTCTGGTTTACGGTCACCGTTATTTCTGCCCTGTCTGTACCACAGCTATTAATGTAGGTATAAGTGAGCGTGCCGGTGCCGGCAGCAATACCGCTCACTGATCCCGTATTATCTATCACTGCCACCGCGCTGTTGCCCGACCAGGTACCACCGGCCACAGAATCATTCAGCCCTACAGATGTACCCGTACACATCGTTGTAGCACCATGTATGTTGCCAGCATATGGTAGCGGGCTCACTGATATGGTGTGCGTCGCTGTACCACACACATTCAGGGCTGTATAGCTGATAGTAGTGATGCCGATGTTTATACCACCGACCAGGCCTGTTGGATCCACGGTGGCTACGGAAGTATCATCACTTGTCCAGGTGCCGCCGGTAGTCGCTTCAGAGAACAGCGTTGTCGTTCTTCTGCAGATTGGTGATGTGCCCGAGATTGGAGTCATCAGCGGATCCACGGTAGCCGTTATCTGGGCTAAGCAGCCCACTGGCGAGGTATAAGTAATAACGGCCGTGCCGCCGGATATGCCCGTCATTATACCCGATGAACTGGTGATGGTAGCAACGGACGTATTTGAGCTCAGCCATTCGCCACCGGTTACGGAGTCCGTGAGGGTAAGCGACTGGTTTGCACAAATTACGGTGTCGCCGGAGATAGCCGCAGGTAGCCTGTTCACAGTTACGGCGATGGTATCCAGGCAACCCGTAGGCAGTACGTAAGATATGGTAGCTGTACCAACTGCCACACCTGTGTATACAGCCGCTGTGCCTATGGTAGCTACTGCTATATTGGCACTGCTCCAGGCACCGCCAGTAGTCGTGTCGGTTACTGCACTCGTCAGCCCGAGGCAGACCTGCAGGTTACCATAAATGGTTGTTGGTAGTGGGTTTACCGTCAGGGATGCAGTGATCAGGCAACTGGTAGGCAGCGTATAGACTATAGTTGCCGTACCGGGGAATACACCGGTCACAATACCCGATGCAGAACCCACCATCACAGAAGTGCTGGCACTGCTCCATGTGCCGCCGGAACTGGCGTCACTCAATGAAGCTATATAATCAAGGCATAAGTCGGTGATCCCGGATATAGCTACAGGTAGTGGGTTAACAGTCACTGAACGTTGGGTGATACAACCGGTAGGTATTGTGTAAGTGATGGTCGTAGTGCCTGCGGTATTGCCGGTAAGCATACCTGTACTTATATCTATAGCTGCAACCAGCGTATTGCTGCTGGTCCATGTGCCGGATACAGCCGCATCGCTGAGGGTTATGGTCAGACCCGGGCATACGGTAGTATCTCCTGTTATTGCAGCAGGTAATGAGTCTACGGTAACGGTGGTATTGGTCATACAGCCCGTCAGCAGGGTGTAGGTGATCGCAGCCGTACCCACGGACACGGCGGTTACCAGCCCGTTTGCAGTGCCTATCAGTGCTGTTGTAGTATTGCCACTGCTCCATGTGCCTCCCGGGTCAGCATCACTGAGCGAAGTGGTCAGCCCGTTACATACGTGCAAGTTGCCGTTGATGAGCAAAGGCAAAGGATTTATGGTTACTGCCGATATAGTAAAGCAGCCTGTTTTAAGCGTATATGTTATTGCTGCCGTACCGGCAACAATGCCGGATACATGCCCTGACCCTGCGTTTATAGTAGCGACAGCAGTATTGTTACTGCTCCATGCACCACCTGTGACCGCATCACTGAGCAGCGTGGTATCCCCGGCGCAGATAATTGCTGTACCCGTGATGGCCGGTGGCAATGAGTCAATAGCTACCAGGGTATCCGTCTGGCAGCCCGTAGTCAATGTGTAGGTAACAGTTGCTGTGCCCCCGGTGATGCCGGTAACCAGGCCCGTGCCTGTGCCAATGGAAATGACCGCTGTATTGGTGGTACTCCATGCGCCGCCTGCGTCTTTATCGCTCAACGCAGTGGTTGTACCTGAACAAGTACTAAAATTACCCGTAATAGATTTGGGTAGTGGGTTCACAGTAACTGCCTGCGTTATTGCACATGCCGACCCGGTAGTATAGGTCACCGTTGCGGTGCCTGCAGCAATACCTGTAACAATGCCTGACGAAGAACCGATAGCGATAACGGCAGTGCCGGCAGTACTCCATATGCCGCCCGTTACCGAGTCGCTGAGCGCGGTTGTTGCTCCGGCGCAAATGGCTGTATTACCTTTTATAGCTATCGGCATCAGTAATACACTCACTGTGTCGGTAGTCGCACAACCTGTGCCCAGTGTAAATGTAATAGCTGCTGTGCCCACAGCTACACCTGTATATACGCCGCTCACAGCCCCTATGGTAGCTACTGCAGTATTGCCGCTTGTCCATGTTCCGGGGCCTGTGGCATCAGTCAATGTGCCGGCAACACCCGCGCATACGCTCTGTGTCCCTTTTATAGCTCCCGGTAGTGGATATACCAGCATGGCCTGCGTGACCAAGCAGCCGGTGCCGGTGATGGTGTAGCTGATGGTAGCTGAACCGGCAGAGACACCAGTGCTTATCCCAGACACAGAACCTATGGTAGCTACGCTACTGTTACTACTCGACCATACCCCTCCGGACGTACCATCGCTTAGCGGCGTAGTAGCATTTGCACATACACTGAACACCCCTGCTATGGCTGCCGGCAGTGGGTTTACCGTAACTATTTTCGTAGCACTACAGCCGCTTGCCAGTGTATAAGTGATCGTACTCGTGCCTTGCGAAATGCCGGTATAGGTTCCGCCAGTACCCATGGTAGCTACGCTGGTATTACTGCTGCTCCATGTGCCTCCCGCCGTGGCATCGCTAAGTGTTGCAGTAAGTCCCTGGCAGGCGGCAGAGGTGCCTGTTATGCCCACTGGTAAAGTGTTGACCGTTACAGGTGTAGTGGTAGTACATCCTGTGGATAAAGTATACGTGATCGTAACTGAACTGGGTATTGACCCGGTCACTATCCCTGTAGTCGCCCCCACTGTGGCTATGATGGTATTACTGCTGCTCCATGCACCTGCAGGGTCTGTGTCGCTCAGTGCTGTGGTCAGTCCCTTACACACGTGGTTGGTGCCTGTTATGGCTTTGGGTAATGCATTTACAGTTTCTGTTCTGGTAGCTGCACAGCCGGTTCCTGTTACATAACTGATGGTGGTAGTACCTCCACTAACGCCCGTCACAGTGCCACTAGTGCCTATGGTAGCCACACTAGTAACACTGCTGCTCCAGGTTCCACCTGAGGTGAGATTACTTAATTTGGTAGTTGCCCCCACGCACAAACTATCTTTCCCCGTGATGGGGAAAGGCTGTGCGAACACGGTAGCTGTTGCCGTTGCGTTACACCCTGTGGACAAGGCATAGGATATGATCGCAGTGCCTGCGCTGATGCCGGAAACAACACCTGTGGCAACGGTGGCTACTGCTGTCTTGCTGCTGGTCCAGGTACCACCACCTGTGGCGTCGCTCAGTGCAGTGGTCAGGCCGGTACATACTTCGGCAATACCCGTTATGGGGTTAGGTGATGAGTTGATCAGTACATTTTTGGTTATAGCACTGCCGCACCCTGCACTGTCGGTAACGGTCAGGGTTACCGGGAAAGTGCCCGACACACTGAACGAATAAGCCGGCTTACTGAGCGTGCTTGTGGCCCCTGATCCGAAAGTCCATAACCATGCTGAACTGGAAGAATAAAGGCTATAAGATGAATCGGTGAATGTCACAGGAACAGAAGAGCAACCCGGAGTAGGGCTGAAAGTAAAATTAGGTACGAGTGTATCTACAGAGATGCTGTCGGCGCCCGCGCTGGCGCTGAAGCAACCGGGCGTACTCCCCGTAAGATACAGGAAGGGCAGATACCTGCCTGGTACCGTATAGGTGTAGGTAATGGTATCTGTGGGGACGCTGGATATGGTGCCATCGCCAAAGTCCCAGAGCACGCTTGCCGCACCCGTGGTGGTAGCTTTAAAATGTACGCTTTGTCCTTTGCATACTGCTTCAGGTGTGTATTTGAAGGAGCCGGTGTATCCACCTGTGCTCGCATGCCCTATAGCAGTATTGATACACCCAAATGCATTTGAGGCGACAAGTTTTATGGTGTAGAGTCCCGCAGTTCCGTAGATATCATGCGGGTTGGCAGCGGAAGCAAAACTGCCATCGCCCAGGTTCCACTGGAAGGCGGTAGCCCCTGTGCTGTTATTGAAAAAATTGACCTTTAGTGGCGGGCATATCGAGAATGAATCATCCATATAAAAGGACGCGGATGGGATAGGATTGACAAAAATATAGCTCAGCATGGTCAGCGTGTCTGTGCATCCGAAGGCATCGTATGCCACCTGTCTCACATCGTACGCGCCAGCGGCGGTGTATATATGTATCGGTGAGGTAGCAGTGCTGGTGGCCCCATCGCCAAAGGTCCACAACCAACTGGTGGCGGTAGTAGAAAGGTTCACGAATCCTACATTATCTCCCACGCAGTTGGTCTGGTCGCTGACAGAAAACCCCGCTTTTGGTGCATACACCGTGGGGCTTGCCGTGCTTACAGCGGAATCCATGCAACCAAAAGTGTCTGTTATTACTTCTATTACTTTATAGGACCCTGTTGTCGTATAGATGTGCGTACCCGAGGGCGTGGGCAGCACAGGTGCTCCGTCTCCGAGGACCCAGTGATAATCGCCTATACTTATGCCAGGCGTGTCAATGGACATATCGGTATAAGTGGCGACAACAGGGGCACAGCCGTTTGCGAAAGACAGGCTAAACCTGGCTATAGGGTTTGGAACCTCGATATAGTTTTTCCTCGTGACAGTATCCATGCAACCGTGGTTATCCTGGATCACCAGCATGATTGTGTGCTTGCCGGGGACACGAAACGTATCGACCAGGTCAGGCCCCAGGGTATCCACCAGTAATCCGTTATCGTACCAGTAATAACTGCGCACGGTACTCACAGTATCACTGCCAAAAATGTTAAAGGTCGTATCTAGCGGACTTGGAGGAAATGGTGGGAGATCCTTATACACACTGGAATAGAAAGAATCCATCATGCCAAGACATATCGCTCCGGTAAATGGGGTGTCTATCTGTCCTATTCGCATGATCGGTGGCAGGCGCAGCACATCGGTTGTATATGTCGTAGTGTCTTTGCAGCCCGTAATAGTGCTGGCTGTTATTAGCGTGACATCGTAAACGTGATTTGTGGGAAAAGTATGGTGAACCGAGATAGATGTAGCCGTTGTTCCATCACTGAACATCCAGAGGCGCGAGGTCTCCTCTTTGGAAGAATCACTAAAAGTCATGCTGCCGACAGGAAAACAATTGTATTGAAATCTTTGATCCGAATTGGGCCCATCGAGAGTGTCTATCAATTCGTAAGGCGGAAAGCTGGGGCATCCGTTGTAATACACGGTCAGGGTGGGGCGGTGTATACCTACAACCTGGCACACATCGGTGGTTACTTGGCCAGTACCTTCGTTGCCGTCATCAAATGAGTAATTATATTTATCAATGAGCGATGATGTGGCAACCGCTGAATAGGTCTGGACAACTCCCGTGCAGGCATGTGTAGGGCTCATGGTAAATAAGGGTACCTGCATCGTGCCTGCTTTTACAATCATCGTTGTATCTGTGGTGCATCCGTTCGCAGTCGTAATCGTGCATCGTGCCGTGTAAATGCCCGGGGTTGTATATACATGCGCCGGGTTTGCGGCAGTCGTGGTAGCAGAACCATCACCAAAATCCCACAAATATGATGTTACACTTCTGTAATAGGGTATCGGAGTCGGCCCAAAAGGGTTTATGGCGGGAAGAGATATGTAGGAGATCGCCTGTATAGCAAAATGAATGTTCAAAGGGATGCAGCCGCTCGTGTCTCCGGGCAATATGTTTGACGAAAGGTTATGTACAGTATCTAATATAGTATATGAGTTTATACAGCCCAAAGTATCCGTAAGCGTGGCTGTTACTGTGTAAACAGGAGGGGCAGCCGGAATATATGTATGGGTTATAGGGTCGCCGCTGCCGGTATGCCGATCATTAAAGTCCCATACTATAGTCTTTGTATTGGGGGATGGAGCTGATGTAAATGTCTGCTCCGAAAAGGGGGTGCAAGGCTGAAAAATGGACAAATTGCCTATGGGGGCTGATACAGTCACTGGCTGTGTCGCTGTATCATAGCAGAGCCCGTCAAATACCACCAGTTGGGCATTGAACACACCGGGACTAAGGTAAGAATAAGACACACTGTCCGCCGTCGATGTACTGCCGTCACCGAAGAACCATTCGTCAGAGACATAGCCGATGCCGGTATTGGTAAAAAGATCCGGTGTGGCAATGCAAACTCCTGGCGTTACGGTGAACACGGCTTTCGCCTTGTTCACCACTACAAAGGGCACCTTGAGCATACTGTCCACGCAGCCGTCGCCGTCAGTGACTATGAGCTTTACCCCGAAGTTGCCTGTTGTACTGTAGGTATAAGACGGGTTTTTGCCTATAGAGGTACTTCCATCACCGAATGACCATTGATACGAAGTGGAGCCGGTAGAAGTAGAACCGTTGACAAAAACAACAGTAGCAGGCGGCGCGCAAAAGTGTGTGATGGTGGAGCTATAGGTGGCAGACGGAGGTGTAAAGATGTGGATATAGGTACCCTTGGTCAAAGAGCTCTCACAACCCGCCATGCTGGAATCAAGCAGCTTCACATTGTAGTAGCCTGGTGTTGCGTATGAATAGGTAACGGTATCGGCAGTACTTTGAGATCCGTCTCCTAAATTCCACGTAGGGAACAAAGTGCCCCACGAACCGGGGATCGAAGTGCTGGTGAAGGTGATTGGGGTGTTGGGGCAGACCTCTGTATCGTTTGCGGAAAAGATCACGGTCGGCTTGGGGTACATTCGTATTATCACTGCCTTTGTGCTCACAGATGCACCGTCTGTGGCTGTCAGCGTTACGGTATAAGTTCCTACCGCAGTATAGGTAGTAGCTGCATCATGGAGCGATGAAGTGCCTCCGTTGTCGAAGTTCCAGGAATAAGTAGTGCCGGGGCTGCTGCCGGTGGTCAGGTTCGTGAAATGGACGATGAATGCGGGACAACCTGCTGTATCACTGGCTATAAAATTGGCGCTAAGCTGTCCCCTGGCTACCCACGCCTGTAAGAAAAATAGGGTAAGAAAAAGATATTTATAGCCAGGTTTTGACATGCTGATAGGTTCAGATAATAAAAGTCTGTGTACAATTTAGGGGTTTTTTCCGATACTTTTTTAATATTTAATTAACATTAATTTTTTTCTTCTTCATGAATACAGCAGATAGGTAATATCCGGAGGTATTAAATTTGCCATTCGCCATAAAATAAATCGCATTTCATGGTACTAAATAATTATTTTTGTTTGCTCATAATTATATTTCACAACATTTACCATTCGCCGCTTACTGTAAATGAATAATACATATACTGACCTCGTACACCAGACCTTCCATTTCCCACAAGAAGGATTTGACGTAAATGACAGCAATAACCTCGAATTTAACGGGGTAGACATCCAGGCGCTTATCGATAAGTATGGCACTCCGTTCAAGCTTACGTTTCTGCCCAAAATAGGTATGCAGATACAGAAAGCGAAGAAGATGTTTAATGATGCCATCAAAAAGCATAAATATGACGGCCAATACTATTATTGCTATTGCACCAAAAGCTCCCACTTTTCTTTTATTGTGGAAGAAACGCTGAAGCATGGCGTGAACCTGGAAACATCCTTTGCCTATGATATCGACATCATCTGGCAACTTTATAAAAAGAAAAAGATAACCAAGGATATTTTTATCATCTGCAACGGCTTCAAAACGCGTGCATACACACGCAACATCGCCCGGCTCATCAATGAAGGGTTTAAGAACGTGATCCCAATCATTGATAACAAGAACGAGTTCGACGATTATAAAAAGTCTATAAGGGCCAAAGAGCCCGTGAATATCGGTATCAGGATAGCGAGTGAAGAAGAACCAACTTTCGATTTTTACACTTCACGCCTCGGCATTCGCAGCCGTGATGTGCTGGAGTTTTATGTAGATAAGATCAAAGGCAATGACAAGTTTCGTCTGAAGATGCTTCACTTCTTTATGAACAAAGGTATTAAGGACGATGTCTATTACTGGAGTGAGCTGAATAAGGTACTGAACCTCTATTGCCAGTTGAAAAAAGTTTGTCCTGAGCTCGAAGCAATTAATATTGGCGGCGGATTGCCTATCAAGCATTCACTTGGGTTCGACTATGATTATAACTACATGGTCAGTGAGATCGTGTCCACGATCAAAAAAGTGTGTAAAAAAAATAAAGTGGACACCCCTGATATATATACAGAGTTCGGTTCATTTACCGTGGGCGAAGCGGGCGCAGTTGTCTACAGCGTGCTCGACGAGAAAATGCAGAACGACCGCGAGATATGGTACATGATAGATAGTTCCTTCATTACCACTTTGCCCGATACCTGGGGGATCGGTGAGAAATTCCTGATGCTGCCCATAAATAAATGGGACAAAGAATACCAGGAAGTACACCTCGGCGGACTTACCTGCGACAGTCACGACTTTTACACTTCAGAAGAGCACATTAACGCCGTGTTCCTCCCCAAACTGGAGAAAGAGAAAGGCAAAGACCCGCTGTACATCGGATTCTTCCATACTGGCGCCTACCAGGATCAACTGGCCGGCTACGGAGGAATAAAACACTGCATGATCCCTTCGCCCAAGCACATAGTAGTGGAGTACGACAAGGAGGGAAACCTGGAAGACTGGCTCTATGCAAAAGAGCAAACGCCACAGAGTATGTTGAAGATACTTGGTTACATCAGGTAATTTGCGGCAGTATTACTTGGTAGGAACGTTCAGCTTGGTATAGGCTGCGTTGTTGGGTATGAACTCAGGCACTATTTCTTTCATCAGGAATACGGTTTCAAGCGTATAGTGCTGGCGGGCGCTGTTGATCAGCTTCTCCATCTTCTTTTCTACAATAGCAAAGTCGTATTGCCGCACATCGGCTATCATTATTTTTTCATGATAGGTTGGCCTTACCTTTTCTGCGCTGCTCATCAGCTCTTCGTACAGTTTTTCACCCGGCCTCAGCCCGGTATATACTATCCTTATATCCACATCGGGTTCTTTGCCCGATAGCTTGATTACTTTCCTCGCCAGGTCGGCTATCTTCACCGGCTTGCCCATATCGAAGATGAATATTTCGCCACCCTGGCCCATTGCCCCCGCTTCTATCACTAACAGGCAGGCTTCAGGTATCGTCATGAAAAACCGCGTTATGTTAGGATCCGTTACAGTTAACGGGCCGCCTTTTTCCAGTTGTTTTTTGAAACGCGGTATCACAGACCCATTAGAGCCCAGTACATTCCCGAAGCGGGTAGTGACAAATTTGGTAACAGTGTGCTTACTATCGTCTTTCTTATCAGCATCTTTGGTAAGATGCTTGAAGTAACTCTGCGTGAATATCTCTGCTATCCTTTTCGATGCGCCCATTACATTGGTAGGGTTCACCGCTTTATCGGTAGACACCATCACAAACTTCTCCACATCGTTTGCTACCGCCAGTTCGGCCAGCACCTTCGTGCCATACACATTATTGAGCACAGCCACCGAGGGGTTGTCTTCCATCAGCGGCACATGCTTGTAGGCAGCAGCATGAAACACGATCTGCGGATTGTATACCTCGAACAAATGCTCCATCCGGTGGCGGTCGCAGATATCGCCTATGTATGCTTTTATATTTGCATTTTTATACTTGTCTTGTATCTCCATCTGGAAATCATGCATAGGCGTTTCTGCCTTATCGCAGAGAATGATCAGTGATGGCCGGTATTGCAGCAGTTGCCGAACAAGTTCGCTGCCTATCGATCCTGCTGCACCCGTTACCAGTATTTTCTTTCCTTTCAGTTCACTGTATATCGCCTCGTTATGAATGGTGATCACTTCACGTTCCAGCAGGTCTTCTATGTTTATATCCTGTAGTTGCTGGGTATCAAGCTTCCCGTTCAGCCAGTCGAGCATGGCAGGCACTTGCTGTATGCGTATGCCATGAGTCAGGCAATTGTCCACAACGTCATTCAGCTTGGTTTTATCCATGTGCTTATTTGCCAGGATAAGTAATTCCACGCCTTCGCTTCTCAACCGGGCTATGCTGCTTTCATTGGTATTGTATATCGGCAGGCCTTCCAGTAATTTGCCTTCCGCATTGAATGAATCATCCAGGAATGCCACCACCTGCATATCTCCGTTTGGTAAGCTGTTCATCACTTTCTTTATGTGTATGCCGTCTGCCGATGCATCATAAACCACTACTTTCTTCTTCTGCATCTTGGTGCCTTCAGAAAGCGATTTGTAAAAATTGAAACAGTACCGCACTGCCAACCGGTAAGAGATGATAACAAAACTGGTAATAAAAAAGTTGATGGCAACGATCTGGAGTGTAAAGTAATCCTGCGACCCCAGGAAAAAAATATTAACCGCCAGGTACACAAATGCTGCAATAGCATTGATCATTACCAGCCGAGATGTGTCTTCGATATTGGTAAACCGAACAATTCCCGCATAGCTTTTAAAAATATAAAAAAGGGTAGCGTTAAGCACCAGCACCACAGTCAGCATCAATCGCAGACCTACGTCCATATGTGCCCAGTTGTGATTTGATTTCAGCATCCGGGACAGCACAAGACAGAAACACACCAGGAAAAGATCAAGGAGGAAGACAAACCAGCGAGGTAAAATGCGTATCTTAAATCCCATTGGTTATCATTTGATTAACTATAGTTGTTAAGCAAGTGTATTTATTCGGGACTACAATAATACAATAAAAAACCCGGGATATACAAATATGCCGGTGATTATTGTTTTCCCTAATCATAACTATGAGTATATTGTTTTATTTTATTAATAATTTACTAAATGACTGTATACTATAAATCAATGTTATTAAATATTGTATTGTTAATTGTTTATTAAGACGAATATTTTTTATACCTTTGAACATTAACATCGTCATAAGTAATTAGAATTTATCAGCGATTAAAAACTTTCCGGCTGCCCTATGTTACATGGTATCAATGTTTTAGTGACAGAAGACGATAAACTCAATCAAAAGATCATCAGCTTTATGCTCCTCAAAAAAGGCGCAACGGTGAAACTGGCCAATAATGGGCATGAAGCAATTGAAATGATGGGCAGGGAGAAATTCGACATCATACTAATGGACCTGCAAATGCCTGTGATGGATGGTTTTGCCACAACACAGTATATCAGGAAGAGTATGAACAGCGATATCCCGGTTATCGCACTCACTGCCGATGCATTTGCCAACGAATCTGATGAATATATAGAAGCAGGAATGAATGCTTGTACTTCAAAACCTATAGAGGTACGTGTTTTATGCGATCTTATCCTATCTTTAACCAAAGAAAACCAGGATAAACATTTATTAAAACCATTTGCATGACAACTCCGATAGTAGACTTTAGTTTTCTATATGATCTTGCCGAAAACGATACTACCTATATACACGAAGTAGTCAAATTATATATCAACAACATACCTGATGGCATTGCCAATCTTGAAAAACTGATCAATGGGTCGGGTAATTATGAGGCTATTCAGCGCCAGGCGCATTCTCTTAAATCCAGTGCTGGTATTATTAAGGTCAGGGAAATGTATGATGACCTTGCCGCCATTGACTCCTTTGCTAAAAAGGAGATGGAGAAAAATACTAGTCAGTCTGGAGACAAAAAAATTATCATTGGAAAGATAAATAATATACTGCTCAATTTCAAAGAAGCATTGCCAGTGATCGTTGCGGAAAGAGACAAGAATAAACCGGCAAAATAAACCGGGCAAAAATTACATCGTTATTGTAGAATAACGACATGCGCAGGCCGCCGCACCGCAGCCATAAAAAACATCGTACCTTTACCCCGAACAGGATAAGGACAGATCACTGCTTTATATTCCTGTACAAGGTACATACAATAAAAATGCGAAAAAGTTCAGCACATACACCCCGCGACAACAAAGCGGGTTCGAAAAGTACATTTAGAAAAAGTGAAGGCCCTGGCTCCGACAGCAGAGGTGGAAGGCCTTCAGCTAAAAAAAATTATGACGGCAGGTCTTCGTCCTCCGATAGCAGGCCGCCGCATAAAGCAAAGCCATATTCCGGCAGAACAACTGACGGTGATAAACCCGCAAGGCCTTTTAGCGCTGGCCCTAAAGAGTTTGGCAGTTCACGCGCCGCAAGCGCAGGGCCAGGCAGGCCAGAGCGTACCAATAGTGATAGAAAGCCTTATGGCAAGCCATCATTCCGTAAAGAAGAGGGTAGTGACCGCGGCGAACGTAAGCCTTACAGGGACTCAGCAGGTGGTGGAAAAAATGAAAGTCGTCCGTTTTCTGACCGGCCGAAACGTGCCGACTCAGATAGAAAACCTTATGGCAAACCATCATTCCGTAAGGAAGAGGGGAGCGACCGCAATGAACGTAAACCTTACAGGGACTCAGCAAGTAGCGAGAGAAATGAAAATCGTCCGTTTTCTGACCGGCCGAAACGTGCCGACTCGGATAGGAAACCTTTTGGTAAGCCACCACGCAGAGACTTTGATAAGGACAAACGTGCAGATGGAGATGCCCGGCCATTTAGAGCGCGCCCGGCCCGTGAAGACGGCAAGCCTTCTTTTGGCAAACCACCACGCAAAGAGTTTGATAAGGATAAACGTGCCGGTGGCGATAGCCGGCCATTCAGGGAGCGCCCGAACCGCGACGGTGGCAAGCCTCCGTTTAATAAGTCCGGTAGGGGAGCAAAACCAGATGAGAAGGACACCAAAACTACTTTCAAGGACGTGATGAACAATGCGTTCAACCAGCCAAAGTCTGCTCAGAAAAAAGACCCGAACGCTTATGAACCGATGAAGCCTGAGCAATTCGAAGACCAGGTGTTTGGTGAGTTGGAGGAAGAAACGAACGAGAACAAGCCGAAGAAACCTTTTGAGATAAAGAAAAAAACAAACCCGCGGTTCAACCACGATCATTCTGAAGGAAGGAAAAAGAAGTATAAGGACGAAGAAGATGAGGATGACGAAGAAGACAAAGAAATAAACCAGACCAATGGGCCAAGGTTAGAAATGCCGCTCAATAAATTCATAGCACATAGCGGTGAATGTAGCCGCAGGGATGCAGCCGCATTGGTGAAGCAGGGGAAAGTAAAAGTAAATGAAGAATTAGTGCTCGATCCCGGTTATAGGGTAAAGCATGATGACAAGGTAACCATGAGTGGTAAAAAACTGACGCCACAAAAAGGCATGGTCTATATTTTGCTCAATAAGCCTAAAGGGTTCATCACTACTAACGATGATCCGCAGGGAAGGAAGACAGTAATGGAACTGGTCGGCAACTCAGGCGTAGACCGGTTGTTCCCGGTTGGCCGGTTAGACAAGGAAACATCGGGCCTGCTCCTCATCACTAACGATGGCGAGCTCACGCAAAAGCTTTGCCACCCGTCTTACAAAATAAAGAAGGTCTACCAGGTAACGTTGGACAAACCACTCACAAAGGCCGATTTTGAAAAAATAATGGAGGGTGTGGATCTGGAAGATGGCATCGCAAAGGTAGATGCGCTGGCTTACCTCGAAAGAAAAGATGAACTGGGACTCGAGATACATAGCGGGCGTAACCGTATCGTGCGTCGTATTTTCGAATCATTGAAGTACGAAGTAGTAAAACTAGATCGCGTGATGTATGCCGGGCTTACCAAGAAGAACCTCCCACGCAGCAAATGGCGTTATCTCGATGAGCGTGAGGTGGTATTGTTAAAGCACTTCAAGAGTTAGAAATAACCACCGTGAAAAAATAGTTAGATGCCGTTTCTCACTGCAAAACAAATACATAATGGACGTACCTGGTTACCGGAGAATTCGGTGATAGAGGTGGCTGACGATGGTACTGTTGTGGCTATTGGAAATGGCCCGAATGACGCTGCTATCTTTTACGAAGGCATTTTAGCGCCGGGTTTTGTAAATGCGCATTGCCACCTCGAGCTGTCACACATGAAAGGCCTGATACCGGAGCATACCCGCCTCATACCTTTTCTTAAGAATATCCCGCAGCATCGCAATGATTTTACGGACGCACAGAAGCAGGCCGCCCGGGAGCATGCTTACAACGAGTTGGTGGAGAATGGGGTTGTGGCTGTAGGTGATATAGCTAACACTTCGGAGACCCTGGATGTCCGCACCCGCGACAAGCTTCATTTTTATACGTTTGTAGAGTCTATTGGCTTTAATGAGGCTAACGCCCAGCGTTCATTTGACAACGCGCTACAGGTATATGGTGCGTTTGCAGCACAACGAAGTAATGACAAGGTGCTGAGGCAATCGATTGTTCCCCATGCGCCATATTCGGTTTCTTCCTCGTTGTTTCGCCTTATAGACATGCACCGCAAGGATGTGATCATTTCTATTCATAACCAGGAGAGCGATGAAGAAAATGCTTATTATGCTTCGAAGGAAGGCGCGGTAAACGATTTGCTCCTTACACTTGGTATCGACGACAGTTTCTTTTATCCTACTGGCCGGTCGTCTATACAATCGTATCTCGAATGGATGTCGCAGCACCATCCTTTTATCTTCGTGCATAATACGTATACAAAACACCTCGACGTTCAGTACGCGCATAGCAGGCTCGATGAAACCTATTGGTGCCTTTGCCCCAATGCGAATATGTATATCGAGAACAAATTGCCGGATATTAACATGTTCATCAGCGAAGGTGCAAATATTTGTATCGGTACAGACAGCCTGGCGTCTAATCACCGCTTGTCCGTTTTATCAGAGTTGGTCTGCATTAAAAAACATTACCCGCATCTCGATTGGGCGCGGCTGCTCACATGGGCTACGCTCAACAGCGCACGTGCGCTGCAGATGGAGGATATTGTTGGCACTATCGAACCCGGCAAGAAGCCTGGTATCATTCAGCTCACAGGCCTTGACGATACCGGTATTGATGCACAGGTAAAGCGGGTGATCTGACCTGTTAAGACACAGCCACCAATTCTTTCGCCGCCATAGCTTCTATATGCTTTCTCTTTACCGATTCACCTATAGGCGTCGGTTGCCCGTCATCGTCTATACGTACAAAAGTGATGGAGGTAGTGCACATTACGGTCTCCTCGCCACTGTATACATTATATTTGCGCGCCTCAATGTTCATCGTCAGCGATGTGTTGCCCAGGTGTACTACATCTCCGTAGATACGTACGTGGTTACCTGCTTTCAATGGCTTCTTGAACAGCATTTCTCCCACACGAAGTGTTACCATATTGGGTGTGCAGCAATACTCTGTGGCAAAGGCAGCCGCAGCTTCGTCTATCCACGACATCATAAAGCCCCCGAAAAGGTTCCCGTGTATGCCTATGTCCTTACCCATGCAGATCTTCTTGTTGATCAGTTTCATCATGTTTCTTGTATTTGAGTCATAAAAAAAGCCTCCCGTTTTGTGCGGGAGGCTAACTATTTTTCAGATCAAAAAATATCATCCCCGCACCGCATAGCATACCTTACAGCATTTGCCGGCAGTATGTTTACAAGTGTGGTGGATGTTCCTTGAGCTATTCATGATGCAATATTAGTAAGAAAATTGTTTACCAATGTTTAAGGAAATGATAAATTATTGCACGCCTAGTTTTCCTTTCAGGAATTTAAGGGCTTCTATCTGTGCCAGGCCCGCTGATTTCACATCATATTTAGGGTTGCTGGGGTTGGCAAATGCATGTACCGCATCATAAGCATCTAATGTGATGTTGTGTCCGGTCGCCGATACTTTCTTTTCAAAGTCTTCCACATCGCCCATTTTTATGAAGCCGTCCTGGTTGGCGCGTATATACAGCACATCGCACCGCAGCGGCTTTATGGCGTTTGCATTCTTTTCAGGGAATCCATAATACATTACACAGCCTTTAGCCTGCGCGCCTGCCAGCACCGCAGCCGTAAACGACCAGCTTCCGCCCATGCACCAGCCTATAGTGGCTATATTCTTTTTTCCTGCTTTTTTTAGCGCGCCGGTGATAATAGCCTGCGCCCGCTGAGGGTCCAGGCTGCCCATCAGTTTTCCGGCCTCGTCTGGTGTCACTGCCGATTTGCCGTCATACAGGTCAATGGCATACACTTCTATATTGCCGCCCAGCATAGTCTGCCAGCGCTCAGCTTCCCTCCTGATATAGTCATTCAGCCCCCACCACTCATGAAACACGAACAGCACATTGTCGGTAGGATTATCAGATGGTACAAAGAACGCATTTCCGTCTGCACCGCCCGCTACCGGGAAGCTGATAGTGCTTCCCTTTTCAGGAACATAGTTGATCGGTGCCGGCGGCTCGTGCGATGCTTTAAATGCTTTGTTCATGGCCAGTGCCTGCATGCTGTTGCCTGTAGGTTTTTTACAGCAGCTTTGCGCATTGGATAAAGTTGCAGCGCTGCATAAAATAGCTGCGAGGAGTAGTGTACTGAGTGTTTTCATAATTTGGTTATTTATTTATAAAATTAGGCAAGAAAAACCACTTTCCTTACTTCTTATTCATCACTTCTGTCACGCACTCTATTTCTATCAGTGCGTCCTTAGGCAGTCGGACTACCTGCACCGCTGACCTTGCAGGTTTCGTTTCGGGGAAATAGTCTTTATATATCTCGTTCACTTTGGCGTAGTCATCAAGGTTCTTCAGGTACACGGTAGCTTTTACCACATGCTTCATGTCTGATCCGGCTTCTTCTATCACCGCTTTGAGGTTCTTCAGTACCTGCTCCGTTTGGCTGCTGATGTCATCTCCCGCCAGCGCATTCGTTACCGGCGATAGCCCTATCTGCCCCGATGTGTAGATCAGGTTCCCAGTCCTTATAGCTTGTGAATATGGGCCTATGGCTTTAGGTGCGCCATTGCTGGTTATCGGAGTCATATGTTGCCCGTAGGCAGATGTCGCCAGCAGTCCGGAAAGTAAAGCAGTAGATAAGAGTATCTTCATACGGTTATATTTAGTACGTCCTAAAATACAATAAACCATGTAACTAATGAATATTTCTAACCTCTCCGGGCTATTAGCTCTTGCATATATCCTGCCGCCTTTTTCATCCGGCTTCCATACCAACTGAACAGTTCACCATCCACCAGCATTACTGTCGCATCCGGCAAGACTGCTTTTATTTCGGCAATGTGACGATCTTTGAAAGGGTAGGGCTCTGATGATAACAGTATGGTATCCAATTCTTTGTCCTTTAGTGCTTCAAGTGTTGTCTCGGGATACCGGAGTTGGTCGGTAAGCACATTCTCCCATCCCATAGTGGTGATCATGTCATGGATAAAGGTATCGCCGCCTGCGCACATCCACGGATCCCGCCAGATAAAATACGCCACCCGTTTTGGCATTGCCGCTCTGTGTAATTGGTCAAAGCCGGTTCTTATTTCTACAGCCAGCGTGGTGCTTTCTTTTTCTTTCCCCACCAGTGCACCCACCTCTTTTATCATTTGCAAGCCATCATTGATGGTTTGTATATTACTCACCCACACCGGGTACATTGTGCTCAGCTCTTCAATCTGCTCTCTGGTGTTCTCTTCCTTGTTGGCAATGATCAGGTCGGGCTGCAGCTCCTTAATGATGTTTAAATGTAGAGTCTTTGTTCCGCCCACTCTTTTTTTGTTCCTGAACCATTCATTGGGGTGTACGCAAAATTTGGTAATGCCCACCACCGCCTCGCCCAGCCCCAGGTCATAAAGCAATTCTGTTTGCGATGGCACTACAGATATGATTCGTTGCGGAGGATAATTGATTTCTACCTCATTGCCCATCATGTCCGTAAATACCTTCTTCATAAAAAGCGTTAGTGAAACTTCTTGTAGTAAAACAGCAGGAACACACTGAACAGGCCATCCAGCAAAAACATATTACTCATGTACAGTACAGATATATGCCCATTCCTGATTGCCAGGTACAGTGCGGCATCAACTATCGTCAACACAATGTACCCAAGCGCTCCCCACTTGCGCATATCGCAGGCTGCTATCCAGAATAGTGCGTACCCAGCCATCCACAATACTTGTAGCCACTCTATAGCCGGAAACGGGGCTGTGCGGTCATCCCACAGCGTCCACAAAAACCACAACACATGAAACAGTGCCACTAACGGAAACAGCATCGGCGGCTTCCTGACAATGTCTGTTATAAACTCTTTGGAACTCCGCAAAATACTTTATTGGTTTTGGTCTTTAATGATAGGAGCTACCCCTTGCTGAACGCATTAAGTATGTCATACTTGGTGAGTATGGTATACTGCCCGGCTTCATCACGGGTCAGCACTGCGCCATTGTCTTTATTGATGAAGTGCGTCAGCCTTTCCAGCGGCGTATCCATGTCTACCACCGGCAGAGCGGCATCCATCACATCTGCTATTAGTTGGTCGCGTACATCGGTTTCTTCTATCAGCTTTTTGAACAGGCTACCCTGGGTCACACTGCCGGTCATTTCACCGTCCAGCAGCACGGGTATCTGCTCTATGTCATATTTTTTCATCAGGGTCAGTGCATCCATTACCTTGCTGTTCTCATCTATGGTCACCAATCTGCGGCGGCCCAGCCCGCCTATCAGGTCGCGTACCGTGCTAACTTCCAGGAAGCCGCGGTCCAGCATCCACTCGTCATTATATATCTTGGCTACATACCTGCTGCCGTGGTCATGAAATATCACCACCACCAGGTCGTCTTTTTTCAGCTTGTCTTTCATCTGGCGCAGACCTGCTATCACAGAGCCGCCTGAGTACCCTACAAATATGCCTTCTTCCCGGGTGATACGGCGTGCCATCAGTGCACCGTCTTTATCCGTTACTTTTTCGAAGTGGTCCAGTGCGGCGCGGTCATAGTTTGCCGGTAAAAAATCTTCCCCAAATCCTTCCGATATATATGGGTGCACCTCGTCCATGTCCAGTTCACCCGTGTCAAACCATTTTTTCAGCAGGCTGCCATAGGTATCTATTGCCCACACCTGTATATTCGGGTTTTGCTCTTTCAGGTATCGCCCGGTACCCACTATGGTGCCACCCGTGCCTGCCGCTACTACTAAATGCGTCACTTTGCCCTGGGTCTGCTTCCATATTTCAGGGCCTGTTTGTTCATAGTGCGCATCTCTGTTGGCCAGGTTGTCATATTGGTTCACATACCAGCTATTGGGTGTTTCGCGCTGCAGGCGGCGTGCTACCTGGTAGTAGCTACGTGGATCTTCAGGGTCCACATTCGTAGGGCATACAATTACTTCCGCGCCATGCGCCTTGAGTATATCTGCTTTTTCCTTGCTTTGTTTATCGGTAGTGGCAAAGATGCACTTGTATCCTTTTATTATGGCCGCCAGTGCCAGGCCCATGCCCGTATTGCCGCTTGTACCTTCTATTATGGTGCCACCCGGTTTTATTTTGCCTTCACGTTCCGCCACTTCCAGCATCTTCAGCGCCATGCGGTCCTTGATGCTGTTGCCGGGATTAAAGGTCTCCACCTTGGCATATACCTTGCAGGGCAGGTCGGCAACTACTTTGTTCAGGCGCACTAAGGGCGTATCGCCTATCGTCTGCAATATATTGTCATAAACACGGTCAGCCATAATATCAGTTTTTTTGGTCGTGCCGCTAAGGTAAAAATATTTAAGCACTTAGTCCGTCACGTATCAGCGTATTCATGGTTATATAATGATCTTGCCCAAGGAGAGGCCCTTACGCTGTTAACGATTAATAATGCAACAGAAAGGTTTTTGTTATATTTTTGCTGCGTTCCATTAAGCACTTAAAAACATATAATGAAAGCAAAGCTTACATTCATTGGCATACTGATCCTGCTGGTTACGGGTTTGAGTGCTTGCTTTCTGCAACCCTATCATTTTAATGACCATCGCGGTTACTACCCCAATATGGGCCGCACCAAGGAACAGATGGCAGAGCAAAAGGAATGGAGAAAACATAGATGGTGGCATTTTCATAAAAGACATCATGATAAGAAACATCCTCCGGTACATGTAAGAAAAGTGGTAGAGAAACCTGCTGTGGGTGTAGCACCGGCAGCTCCTAAACCATCGGCGCAGCAGCAAACTATAGATGCCGCCCAGTCGTCAAAACCACAGGTGGTAATGATAGATACTGCAGGCCTGCACCCTGGTGTTATACCTGAAAACAGGCAGAAGAAAAAGCACAAGCACAAAAAGACAGCTAAAGCGCCCAAACCTAAGCCGGCAGCGCCCAAACCCGCCGACCAGACTCCGCCGGTAGATTCTGCCGCGCCAAAAGAGCCTGCGAAGCAGCCAGACCAGGCCGCACCAAAGGATACTACAGTTCACTAAATGGGGGGCTCGGCTGGTTTTAATGGTTTTATATTATTAAACATTAACGCCTGAGTTGCGTTATAACATTTTTTAACGTAAATATTTCGGTAGTAAATATTACATTCGCAATCTAATATTTTCAAATGGTACAAACAGATTACATCCATGTGCCTTATGGCAAAACAGTTCATGGAGAAGAAGAAGTAGAGGCCGTTGTTAAAGTACTACGCACCTCAACCCAGATGGGCAAGCATGTTCGCGAAATGGAAGACAGGGTAGCCGCTTTGTATAACAAAAAGCAGGGTATCATGGTTAACAGCGGCTCATCAGCCCTCTATCTCGCTGCCGACCTCATGAATTATGAGCCCGGGGCTGAGATCATCACGCCTGCGCTTACATTCTCTACCACTGTTGCCCCTATCGTTAAGAAAGGCTGGCTCCCCGCATTCATCGACGTGGAAGAAGGTACGTACAACCTCGATGCAAATAAGGTGGAGGAAATGATAACGCCAAAGACTAAGGCGATGATCATTCCTAACCTCATAGGCAACCTACCCAACTGGAAACAACTTCGTGAAATAGCCGACAAGCACAATTTGTTCGTGCTTGAAGATTCTGCTGATACCCTTGGCGCTGAGATAGGCGGTAAGTCTTCAGGCAGGTTCACTGATATGAGCACCACAAGTTTTTATGGTTCTCACATCATCAACTGTGCCGGCAATGGCGGTATGCTGTGTGTTAACGATCAGGCGTTTTATGATCGTGGTCGCCTCCTGCGCAGTTGGGGCCGTAGTTCTTCCCTCTTTGTAGAATCAGAGAAGATAGAGAACCGCTTCAATGTGGAAATTGATGGTATCCCTTACGACGCCAAATTCGTTTTCGAAGAACCTGGCTATAATATAGAACCATCAGAAATGGGCGCTGCCTTCGGTATTGTTCAGCTCAATAAGCTGGCGCAGAATATCGATGTGCGCACTGCCAACTACAAACGCATGCGTGAATTCTTCAGCCAGTATGAGGAGTTCTTTATTTTACCAAAGCAATTACCTGACTCTCGTACCGGCTGGCTGGCATTTGCTTCTACCATCCGCGAGAGTGCACCGTTCATACGCCGCGACCTCCAGATATTCCTCGAGAAAAGAAACATCCAGACACGTACCGTATTTACAGGCAACATACTTCGTCAGCCAGGCTTTAAGCATGTGCCGTCAAAGGCAGCAAAGGGCGGCTATCCTGAGGCCGACAAGGTAATGCGCGGTGGTATGCTGCTGGCTTGTCATCACGGTCTGAACGATGCGCAGATAAGCCATGTTATGGAGAGTGTCACCGAGTTTATGAAAAATATTTAGAGATGGATGTAATTAGCTTAATTTTATTGGTGTTCCTTGCCTACAGTAATAGTGTGCGGGCAAAGCTCAAAGGAAAAAAACCTTTGTTGTGGGCGTTCATTACAGTAGGGGCCTATTTTGCTGCCTTCATTTTCGGCGGTATGCTCGTGATATTCAACTTCTGCAAGGACACTATAAATTTTAGCCAGTTCTCGTCCCTCGATCCCAAATCAAAACAGGCAGTACAGGACCAGATGCAAGCAGCACTTACAGCTAATCCGCTGCATGTACTGACAATTTATCTTGCTGGCTTTGGTGGTTATTTACTGGTGCGCTACATCATCGACCGCACTCCCGATAAAAAGAAACCTGAAGTCCACTGGATGGACAAAATGGGAGAGCAATAAAATAATTGAATAAATGAACATGGCTCTATTGCTGATAAAGCGATGGAGCCATTCTTGTTTAGTTTTGTTGCAGTGGTGGCTATATCTGCTTTCACTAGGGATATTGCAAAAACAGGTGGGATGATGAGGAGCTCAAGCCATATTTTCATTAGCTTTGGAGACTATAATCATCCTATGGGATACATAGCCAAGCAAAACCTCCTTGCACTATTTCTATTCATTTTCGCCGTTTCCTGTAATGGGCAAGTGAAAAGCCATGTTGCTGAAAGTAAATCGGCCGCAGCTAATAAATACACAAAATTACCTAAGCCGCGCAACGTATCTATAGCTTCGGTTAGTTGTGCTATACAAGATAAGACAGGCGTGTATTGGTTGGCAACAAATGGTGAGGGCGTGTTTCGCTATGATGGAACCGCGTTTATCAATTTTACTGAAAAAGACGGGTTGGACAATGATTTCGTCTATTCGCTGCTCCAGGATAATGCAGGGAATATATGGGTCGGAACCAGAAGCGGACTATGCCGATATAATGGAAAAGGTTTTACTCGTATCCCTGTTGTATCAGCTGGCAGCTATAGTTTTAATTCCAGCAATTCATCCGGCGTCAGTTTATCAACCTCGGATGGTGTATGGTCGCTGATGCAGGATAAAAGCGGTACAATATGGTTAGGATCTAACGAAGTCTATTGTTATGATGGGAAGAACTTTACCCGTTTTCTAGACCATAACGTGGTCAACAAGGATAGCCTAACCCAGAGAGGTATTTTCTCGTTCATGGAAGACAGAAAAGGGAATATGTGGTTTGGCTCCAGCCCTGGCGAGGGGTTGAGCCGGTTCGATGGGAAAGTGCTACAAAGAATATCCCCCAATGGTTATGCCCGCACCCAGGGCATTGTTGAAGATAGCAAGGGCAATATTTGGTTTGCAAGCGTTGGCAAGGGCATGTGTCAATACAATGGTACTTCAATTACTACCAATTTCTTTAAAGAAAAAAGCACCTACGATCTGTTATACATTTTTCTGAAAGACAAAAACGACGATATATGGTTTAGCGAACCCAGCAGCAATATTGCATTGCGTTGTTATAATAGCCATACAATTTTGGATTTTTCGCGAGGCAATGATCTGCCCGACAAGAAAATGTACCCGATACTAGAAGACAGGGAAAGCAATATATGGTTCTCTGCCGAAGGAATGGGATTGTATAAATGGAATGGTAAAGTTTTTAGTAAATTATCTGAATAGATGCGTATAAGTTTTTTGAGACTTGCCTGAATAGTGTTGTGTTACGGATCTACCGCACGCCACGTTGCAAGGATTTGGATTACTGCAAACATGTCGCCGCTTATGGCGCAATTGACTGTACCTTGTTTTATCATTACCACCCCAGCAGCGTCTTCAGCTTCGCCATCCCGCTTTTACTCACCATCACTTTTGCGCCGCAGTGCAGCAGGGCTATATGGCTTTCTTTTTCATAAGGCTCTATGCGCATCAGTTGGGTCACCGGTACCAGGTATGAGCGGTGTACACGTACAAACTGCTGTGGATCCAGTGTAGCCTCTATATGCGACAGCGTGCTTTTCTTTAAGTAAGTACCATCCTTGGTCACTATTTTTATGTAGTCGTCACTCGCCTCTATGTAGTATATCTCCAGCGCAGGTATTATGCGTATCAGCCCATTGTCCTTTACTACTATGCGATGTTGATAGCCTTCGTATATATTTTGCTCCAGCAGTGCGCTTACTTCCGGCACTTCTTTTTTATCGGCCTGCTGCAGCCACTTCTGTATCGCCTTTTCAAAACGCTCTTTTATTATTGGTTTCAGCAGGTAGTCTATGGCATGCGCTTCAAATGCTTTCAGCGCATACTCGTCAAATGCTGTCGTGAAGATCACAGCGGGCGGCTTATCCAGCAGTTCCAGCATTTCAAATCCGTTTACGCGTGGCATCTGTATATCCAGGAATATCAGGTCAGGGTTGTGTTCCTGGATCGCCTTAAATCCTTCAAATCCATCTGCGCACTCGGCTACTACTTCTATTTGTTTATACGGGAGCAGCAGCGTTTTTATCAGTTGGCGTGCCAGTTGCTCATCGTCGATCAGTATTACTTTATACATGTCGTTGAGGTATTATTAGTGTTGTCGTAAAATTTTGTCCGTCTTTTGCTGTCTCCAGCAGGTCTGTGCGTGCATAAAGCAGGTATAGCCTGCGTTGTATGCCTTCCAGCCCGAAGCCGGTACCTTTCGGCGGCTGCATATTTTCATCATAAGGGTTTGTTACAGTTATCGTCAGCATAGGCCCGTCCAGTACTATATGTATCACTATACTCACAGTGCCTGTTTTCCCGTACAGCCCGAACTTTATCGCATTCTCCAATATGGGTTGAAGCAAAAAAGGCGGGATAGTGGCGTCATCGGTATATTCCTTTTCCAGTACTACTTGCAGTCGGTCACCAAAGCGCACCGATTCTATAGCTAAGTAAGATTGTATGTACAACAGTTCATCGGCCACAGGTATAAAGTCTTCCGACTCACGTTTTACAGAGCTGCGCAGGAAGTCCGATAGTTTGCCTATCATTTCCTGGGCCTTGTCTGGCGCTATCATTATCAGTGCGCTGATGGAGTTAAGACTGTTGTACAGGAAGTGTGGCTGCAGTTGTTGCCTCAGCTTAAAAAGTTCTGCCTCTTTCAGCAGAGCAGATGCGTCAGCCTGCTGCTGGAAGCGGGTGTCCAATGAATGCAGGTTTTTACGCAGTGCTGCATTAGTGGCCATCCAGCTATCAAATATCCAGATCACCAGGAACCTTATCGGTAGTGAATGTTGCAGCCATGCCTTATAGTCTTCGTTGTTGCCGCCTATTGATTTCAGTGTCTCCCATTCTGCCATGGTAGTGGCCAGGCTCACCACCAGCGCCATAGCCAGTGCATATATGAATACCGCGGCAGTAGTAGGGTAGGCCCTGATCAGCAATATGATACCCCATACCGAGCTGCACAGTATCAGGCTGCTGGTAGTGCCGTCCTCAAAGGCTATGTTCCAGTCAAAGTGAAGTACGTTATGCAATACATAAGTATGTATCCCCAGTACAGCCAGTACCAGGAACAATACCATGAAGTGAATATTTTTCTTAATAGCGCGCAATAGCCGTCAGATATTTACCTAAGATAGATCGAATTTGATAAGGAAAAGAATAATTGGCTGGCCTCGCTGCCATTCCGCATTGTCTAACCCGCTGCCGCCCATAAAGGGGCCGCTACCATCTCTGCCTCGCGCACCATAGAGAACAGCAGTCCGCCGTTCGTCAGTTCCACCGGTTGCAGGTCCTTTACGGCCAGCATACGCCAGCACATCGTCCGCCCATGGCGGTCTATGAAAGTGGCCTCTTCTTTTCTGCCGGCTTCGCGGGCTTCCTGAAGCGCCTCTTCCTCGTTGCTGCCATATACCAGGCGCCACTGTTCTTCGTACTGATCGGTGGGCATACCCTCGCATTCAATGCGGTAAATGATCTGTGCTGTAAATGAATTCATGATCTGCTGTATTAGTGGTGAGTTCTGTAATATTTATCTGGTCAATTAGTACGACTTGATCTCTATGCTTCCAAAAGAGCAGTTGCCCTTGAGGATCAGCGTTTTTCTTGTTTCATTCGTTGTCGGTGTTTGTATGGTCCTTGCATCTTCCACACTGCCAAAAGAAGGATTTATGTCATTCTGTATGTCCCAGTGCGACGGTACGATCACTTCCACGCCGCCAAACGATACCCGGAAATCTATCATCACAGATGGTTCGCTAAAGTCGGCCTGCGTCAGGTTCAGCTCGCATCCGGCAAAGGTCACACTCACAAGTCCGCCTTTAAAATCTTTGCTGGTCACCACTTCTTTCTTACCTCCGAATGAAATGTCAATGTTCAGATTGCCGTCTGTGTTTATAGAGGTGTTCATATCACCGGGTCCTCCCATAGCGGTTCCCACACCTGGGTAACACCTGTCTCTGCGGGGGCGCATCGCTATCGCCAGTCCGCCTATTATTATCATTGCAGGCCACACAACGTGGCTCGAAGGCCGGCCCATTATTGTAAATTGGGGTGTAAGGTTTATTATACCTATTAGTATCAGTATCCACCATGCGCTCCGCCTGAAATTATTTTTGATGCCAATAAAAGTACCTATCACGATCAGGATCACCGGCCACGAACATTCTATGCTGAAGTAGGGGAGCAGTCCCAACGCCCGCAGCAGGAAAATAACACCAACTACCGCCATCGCTATCCCGAAAAACACACGGTTTCTGTGCCTGTGCTCCTGGTACTGCCTGAAATCCCCGCGGTATCTGAAATCCCTGCGGTTAAAATTGTGATTGCGCATACTATTGAGTTTGTAACACAAATGTATACACCGCAAAAACCGTGCTGAAATGCTATTAGGTAAGAAAAATATTAATGTCGGTAAACGTCCCTTTAGTGTCGGCGAATGAAAAATATAACGTGAAGCCTCCTCACCGGCCGGCATGGTTCGCATGAATTGGATAAATCTATTTTTTACTCAATTATCATCCCTGGATTGTGGATAAATACCGTTAAAACATACAACAGCCTTCGCTACCTTTGCGGTCCAGCACACTCATTTATGGATTCTTCAGTAAAAGTATTTTCGGGTACTGCCTCCCATTATCTGGCAGAAAAGATTGCCGCAAGCTACGGGAAACAGCTCGGAGCATTGAGTATCCAGAAATTCAGCGACGGGGAATTCCAGCCCGTTTTCAATGAATCGGTGCGCGGCGATTATGTGTTCCTCGTGCAGTCTACCTTTTCGCCATCAGACAACCTCATGGAACTGCTAATGATGATCGACGCGGCCCGTAGGGCGTCCGCTGGCTATATCACCGCCGTTATCCCTTATTTTGGCTTTGCCCGGCAAGACAGGAAAGACAAGCCGCGTGTGGCCATTGCCTCTAAGCTCGTGGCCAACCTTCTCACTGTCGCTGGTGCCAACAGGGTAATGACTATGGACCTCCATGCTCCTCAGATACAAGGTTTTTTTGATATACCCGTCGATCACCTCGATTCCTCTGCAATTTTTATCCCCTATATCGAAAAACTTAAGATAGAAAACCTTATCTTTGCGGCCCCTGATGTGGGAAGTACCAACAGGGTACGCGAAGTAGCGAAGTATTTTGAAACAGATATGGTTATCTGCGACAAGCAACGCAAGCGTGCCAATGAGATTGCTTCTATGACGGTAATAGGTGATGTATCAGGCAGGAACGTAGTGCTCATAGATGATATCTGTGATACTGCGGGTACACTCTGCAAGAGTGCTGCCATACTCAAGGAGAGGGGAGCTTTATCGGTTAGAGCTTTTTGTACGCATCCCGTGTTAAGTGGGGCTGCTTACGAAAACATAGCCAATTCGGAGCTTGAAGAACTGGTGGTGTGTGATACCATTCCGCTCAAGGCCGATAAACCGCAGGACAAGATAAAAGTATTACCAACGGGTAAACTGTTTGCAGTAGCTATCCGTAATACTTTTGAGAATAAATCGATTAGTTCTTTGTTTATTCATAGTAATAGAAAGTAATTAGACAATTTGTCAATTTGACAATTGGCTGCTAAATAAAATCGCAAGTAAAAATCATTAGCTAATTGTCAAATTCGCTAATTTTAATAACGACTGTTTATACAACAAAATCCGCCGCCCTTAACAGGGAGCACCTTTATTGTTAACATTAAATTTCAACGTCCGGATGTTGGGTGGATATGCGACCGGCGCTGAAACAAAAAAACACTGTAAATGAAAAGTGTAAAAATTGAAGGTACAAAGAGAAGCGACCTTGGCAAAAAAGCTACACGCCAGATTCGTTCTAACGAACAGGTTCCTGCCGTAATATACGGAGGACAAGAAACCCTGCATTTCAGCGCACCTGTAATAGCGTTCCGTACGCTGGTATACACGCCTGAATTCCAGATCGCTGAGATCACGCTTGATGGTAAGACTTACAAGACCATCATGAAGGACATCCAGTTCGACG
>Ga0206949_1042_pt2 | contig 46989 bp, 40 predicted proteins | sample Alteio_BWOrgHeat_40_FD_153240 | JGI IMG/M metagenome (GOLD analysis project Ga0206949, IMG submission 153240) | Enriched cells from forest soil in Barre Woods Harvard Forest LTER site, Petersham, Massachusetts, United States -... | ecosystem: Environmental > Terrestrial > Soil > Temperate forest >...
TGTAAGGAACATCGCAAAGTCATTGATATGGCTGCCTATGGCCACATTTATCGTATCAACCGGATTTACCCTGCTGAATGTTTTGGTCACATAGCCTATCCCGTCACCTATCCGCAATGTCCATTGCAGTTTCTTGCCGCTTATCAGGGGCAATACCATCGTCGGGTATAGCCCAAAGCAGTGGCCGTAAACAGAGTCTATGCCATAGTGTATATAGCTGATGCCCAGCCCTATTATGGGGTACCCTCGCCGCTCCTCCCAGCTTTTCCTCCCATACGTTTGCTGTAGCAGCGCAATATCCAGTCCGGTGGTTAGCGCCGGTATAGGTAGGGTAAACTTGGCCTCATGTTTTATTACTTTGCCCGCTATCCCGTTCACCTCTGTTTCGAAACCCTGCCACGCCTGTGTTTCCTGACCGTAGCAGGCCACACGCTGCTGGGCCGCTGCCCATAACAGTACACAGATTAGGAAGTATTTGGCTGGCCGGATGCTCATAGATGCAATGGTCACAAATATACTCAGTGCCACTACAATCCCGGAAAATAAAGCCCCTTTCTGTATTATTTCGGGGCTTACCTGTTTTATGTACCTTTGCGCTTATGCGTCGTTTTGCTGCTGTATTGCTAAGGTCATTTTTGCAAGGGTTACTGTTGTTGAGCCCCATAGCGCTTACCGGCTATCTGCTGTACACCATCTTCATTAATGTCGACAACCTCGTACCCGCAAAAATGCCGCCGGGCATCGGCTTCGTCATTATTGTGGTCACCGTTACTGTTATTGGTTTTCTCGGTACCCGTTTCTTTATCGGCAAGTGGATATTCGATTCCTTTGCCAATCTCCTGGAGCATACACCCGGCGTCAAGTACATCTATTCCGCCATCAGGGATGTTATTAAATCCTTTGTCGGCGACAAAAAGCGTTTCAATAAACCGGTATGGGTATGCGTCAATACCCACCCGGAAATATGGCGCATCGGTTTTATGACACAGGGCGATATGACGCACCTCGGCCTCGACAGAAAAGTAGCCGTCTATATGCCGCATGCTTATGCCATATCCGGTTGGGTTATTGTTACAGATGCCATCAATGTAAAGCCGGTAAAGGACATGACAGCCGGTGAGGCTATGAAATTTGCGGTAAGCGGTGGCATCACAACTGAAGAAGAAGACAATGAGAAAATTAAACTTTAACGCCGGGCCCGCCACATTGCCTGAATCTGTATTGCAGGAGGCGGCACGGGCAGTATTGGAATATAAAGACACAGGTATATCTATCCTCGAGCTATCGCACAGGAGCAAAGAATTTGCTGATATTGTTGCAGAGAGTAAGCTGCTGGTAAAAGAGCTTTGCGGACTCGATGATAGCTACGAGGTAGTTTGGATGCATGGCGGTGGCCGGATGCAGTTTGCCATGATACCCATGAACTTCGCCTCTGAGCATAATGCCGCCGGATACATCGACAGCGGCCACTGGTCAGAAGAGGCCCTGGAATACGCAGCCTTTTACGGCGACGTACAGATACTCGCCACGTCCAAAGACGACAATTACTCCCGTTTGCCGCACTGGCCTTCTTCAGTGCCAGACCGATTAGCGTACCTGCATTTTACCACCAACAATACCATCTGCGGCACACAGTGGCATCACATACCGGCTACAAACGTCCCACTCATAGCAGATATGAGCAGCGACATCTTCAGCATGCGGCATAACTATACCAACTATTCCTTGTTTTACGCCGCTGCGCAGAAGAACGTTGGTGCAGCAGGGGTTGCATTAGTGGTCATCCGTAAAGACATGTTGAAGCGCATAGTGCGCCCCTTGCCGCCTATGCTCAACTATAAGCAGCAGGCCCACGAAAATTCCATTCTCAATACCGCTAATGTTTCCGGTGTCTACACATCACTGCTCATGCTCCGCTGGATAAAGGAGAAAGGCATTGATGCCATCGAAAAAGAGAACAAAGAAAAAGCAGCCCTTTTGTATGATGCGCTCGACAACAGCAAAACATTCACGCCCACTGTCACCGAAAGGTCGCACCGCAGCCTCATGAATGTATGCTTTACCGCAGATACACCGGAGCATGAAAAAGAATTCCTCGCCCTCTGCGCGCAAAATAACATCACCGGCATAAAAGGCCATCGCTCCGTAGGCGGCTTCCGTGCATCGCTCTATAATGCCATACCTTTGGCCGCTGTTGAAAAACTAGTTCAGTTAATTAAAACCAATCCTTAGAAAAAATAAGGTCAACCTGTTTATGGCAAAAATTACTCCCTTTAAAGGCCTCCGGCCGGCAAAAAATCTGGCGGCAAGCGTAGCCACACTCCCTTACGATGTAGTCACTGTGGCCGAAGCGCGCGAATTCAAAAAAGACCATTTCAATTTTTATCACGTTACCCGTTCAGAGATAGACCTCGGCGACAATGTAGACGTGCACAGCCAGCTCGTTTACGAAAAGGCAAAGGAGAATCTCGACTTCATGATCCAGCAAGGTATCCTGGTGCAGGACGCTGAACCCTGTTACTACATTTATGAGCTCATCATGGATGGTCGCTCGCAGACCGGCCTCATCTGCGGTTCTTCGGTTGATGATTACAACAAAGGCCTCATCAAAAAACATGAGTATACCCGCCCTGAAAAAGAAAAAGATCGTATAGATCACATCATGGGCACCGGTGCGCAAACCGGAGTAGTATTCCTTGCATACAACGATTGCGAAAGTGTAGAAAGCATCATAGAAGATTGGAAGAAGGCACACCAGCCCGAAAATGATTTCATAGCTACTGATGGCATACGCCACATACTTTGGGTTATAGACGATTATTCTAAGGTGGCATCCATCACACACCACTTTGCCAACGATGTGCCCTGTACCTACATCGCAGATGGCCACCACCGTGCTGCTTCCGCTGCAAAGGTTTGCAAAGAGCTCCGCGACAACGGCTACTCTATCGACGGCAACGAAGCGTTCAATTACTTCATCACCTGCATATTCCCGGCCAGCCAGTTAAAGATCATGGATTACAACCGTGTGGTCAAAGACCTGCACGGCCATGTGCCTGAGGAGTTCATACAGGGACTTGAAAAAGACTTCACCATCTTCCGTCTCGGTGAGCAGGCGTTCAAGCCGGAGCATCCGCACGAATTCGGCATGTACCTCCACGATACCTGGTACAAACTCATCTCAAAACCCGGCACCTGGACAGAAGACCCCATTGGCATACTCGATGTTACCATCCTGCAGAATAACGTGCTGGACAAATTACTGGGCATTAAAGACCAGAGAACAGACAAGCGCATCGACTTTGTAGGCGGCATCCGCGGCATGGAAGGTCTCGAGAAAAGGGTCAACAGCAAGGAGATGGCCGTTGCTTTCTCCATTTATCCCGTCACTATACAGCAGTTATTTACGATAGCAGATAGCGGGAGCGTTATGCCACCCAAAAGCACCTGGTTCGAGCCCAAGCTCAGGGACGGCTTGGTAGTGTACATGATATGATTTATTCTTATGCTTGTCGGGAATGCTGATAGTTCTCTGACAAATGGTAGGGCGCGCACCCCTAACTTTGTGTAGTGCCGGCTATTGCAAAGACCAAAATTATAATAGACGCCCTCGAAAGTTTCCTCGGGGCTGATGCCCGTATTGCAGGTACTGAAATTATCCCTGTCAGCAATGGTATACAGGCGCAGCGCATAAGAGTATGCCTGCCCGATGATACCTTGCCCGAGGACGAAGGCAAGCTATACCTCTTCCCCATCGAAGAACACCGGTTTTGTCTGCAGCTTTGTTACCTCCGGTATGACGATGCCTCCTCTACGAATGCCACTGTGTCCACACTGCGCTTCCTCCCATCCTTTTTCGACCAATACCCGCCGGAAATGTTGGTTGCTGGCCAGCCCTTCATGTTTCAGCAGATCACGGAGCAGCAGTTCCCGGTCAGCGCTCACGTCCAGTCATTGCTGGCGCAGTTAGAAAAGGCCTCCGGTGCAAACCCGCTCCTGCTTTCCCTGCAGCAGACAGAGACTGCCTTACACCTGCTCCGCAGCGCATTGGCGTCACTCTCGGTCCCGGTCACTGATAGCCAGGTGCCGGCCTGCCGTTTTCTTGCCCACGATTCCGAGCGGGAAAAAATACTTGCCGCCCGCCTCATTATTGAGCAGCATATCGACCAGCCCCACACCATCCGCGAGCTCTCCCGCAAGGTGGCTATGAATGAGTGTTACCTCAAGAAAGGTTTTAAAGCCCTCTTTGGTAAGACCATACATGAGTACCAGCAGGAGCTACGTATAGCCAAGGCGAAAGAACTGCTGCAGGTACAGGGCCTTTCCGTCACTGATGTTGCCAATACGCTCGGCTATAGCAGCATATCTCATTTCAGTACCGCTTTCAAGCGCGTCACCGGCCTTAAACCCTGCGAATTGCTGGCCTAATTTACATTTTGATTCGATTAATACACTACTCCCTACTGCTCTTTCTTAAAGATTTGGCCGCTGATAACACATTGATAACAAAAAAATATAGCAAAGGTTTAAACGTAGATACTCACTTTTTTCAACTTTTTTCTTCAAAATGAAAAGTTTGGCTTAAAATTTGCTGTACTATTAGTTACCTATACCGGAGCCGATTAAACTCTATGTATTTATTTTTAATTACATTGTTCTATAACAGATAATTGGCTTGAATTTTGCTTTATCTTTACAGAGACTAAATGGTATGTGCTATTGAAATGAAACCTTACTTTAGAAAATACTTACTGTTAATAACTTGTATGCTGGCAGTTCATGCTATGCATGCGCAGAGTACGCGTAGTCCCATAGAAGACATGACCAATGCTATTCGCAACGACCGTGTTTCCGATATGGTCAAGTACTTCGACAACTTTGTGCCGCTTACCATCAACAATGCCCAGTCCATCTACAGCCGCAACCAGGCAGAAGTAGTACTCAAAGATTTCTTTGATAAAAACATCCCTAAGGAGTTAGATGTGAATGACAACGGTTCTCCCGACAATACTTCCAAGTTCATTATCTGCACCTGCACCATGACTAATGGCCTTAAGTACAATGTGTACATGCTCATGCGCCTCAAGGACGGCAACTACATGATCCAGGATTTCAGGCTCAATGTGGAGTAAACACTAGTCCTACTTTATACTAATGAGGTTCATTTGAGTTTTCCTGCTTTCTTCAGATTGAAGATAACTTTCTTTAAGGGTACTTTTTCGTCATTCTTACGAGATTCTGCAATAAGTCCGTCGAGCAGGTCTACCAGGTTGCCGGAGCGGCTTTCTAGGGTAGCCATATTAATAACTACGGCCTTTTTCTGATTCTGGCTATTGACTATGTATCTAACTCCTTCATGCTTAGGGATTCAATACTTTTAGGGGCGAGTATTCCGCTATCCTGTTAAAATCTCCATCATTATGAAGCAGCGCAACTTTACAAAAAATGGAATAGAAAGCAATCAGGCAGTCATTGCTTTTTCTGATAGTAACGCCATGCTTTCGGGCGTTTCTGTACAAAGAAGCGGCGCCATACGCAGCTTCTAATGAATCAATACTGAGCATTTCAAACCCCGATAAATTATTCTTCACCTCGCGGAAGTCTTTATCCTCTTTAATACCCTGCAAAATTTCCTGGACGATCATTGGACAAAGTACAACAGATGCGCCCTCATCAATCAGTTGATCCAGCAATATTGTTTGTCTGGTTTTATTGCCATTCAATGCGTCGATCCACACAGAAGTATCAACAAGCACTTTGCTCATGCTTCACGCATTTTTTTCAGATCACCTTCCCATTTCACTTTTCCGAACATTTTTTTCATGTTCTGGCGTTTTAGGTAGGCAACAAAATTTTGAAGAGCCCGATCCACCACTTCCTTTTTTGTATGGGAATCGCTCAACCGCATCGCCTCTTCAACTAACTGTTCGTTCAGCACAATATTTGTTCTCATTTGGCATAACTTTATACACAAAAATACTAAAATTCATACACATCACAAAAAATAAGCCCGGAGATCGCTTTTGAGAAAACTATTCCAAACTATACTGCCGGTCGTGTGGTCGCAGGTTCGAATCCTGTCTTCCCGACTTAGAACAACTCGGAATAACTCCGAACAAATGGGAATAATTAGGCACAACTAGGAATTGTTTGGCCTGATTGTTCCCATTTTACCATTACCTCATACATTATATAATGTATCTTGCCCCTTGAGTGGCTTTTTTAAATTAGTAGAGCAAAATGAAGACTGTTAGCTTCTTTTATTTTTTTAACTTACCTTGGAATATATTTTTTTGATGTCATTATCTTATCACATATTAAGATGGATATTTACTTGCATGATTGCAATATTGCCTGTGTATTTGCATGCATTTACGATGTACAATCAAAATGGGGTTATTGATATAAATAAAATTGCATCGTCTGGAGAGCTGTTTTGGGTCTCAATCGTAACACTATCTGAACCTTTAGTTGAAATAATTGTTTCCAAAAAAAAGAATATTACGTCCTTATTTTTATCAATATTAATTGTGATAAATCTGATACTATGCGCATATTGCTATAGTCAGGCAGAGATGCCGATGGAAAGCCTAATCTGTAAGGAGGATTATTATAAAAGATTTGAAATTGAATCTTTCATTTTTCTTGTATGCGCTTTTATCCTTGGCGGAGCAACAATAATTCATGTATATATTCAGGATGAGAAAACACACAAGTCATAGATTTCTTTGTACTAATTTCTTCCATTGCGTTTATTGTAATATTCCACTGCTACGCTTAAAGCGGCAATGAATACAAGCAAAATTGGAATCGATAAAATAAATACAAGGGCCATCCTAGTCTGATGTATTTTTTTTATTAATTGTTGAGTGTATTACAGTAGTTGCTCCTAAAATAAAGGAGGAAATAATATTGACTATTTCTGATGATGTATATCTGATATTATTTTTTAAATCACCTTGCATTAGACCAATAGAAACAAGGAATGAAGACATAATAATGAATATCAAAAGACAAATTGTTAGAATAAAGGAGTATGTGTTTTTTGTTTTTGTTGTAACAAGCCTACCTAATGGTTCCGCAAGCATAACAATTCCAATAATTGATAATTCTGGGTTAAGCTCAGAAAGGTTTATTGTGTTGTCGGTTAAAGATTGTTTAATTACTGCAAAAAGAATGGGGATTGACGCAATCATCCATGTGAAAGCCCATTTTAGAAGCCCTTCGAAGATGTTCCATTTTTTCATTTTTCTATTTTAAAACGCAGATCAACGTATATTAACATAAAGGTAAAACTAATTTCAAAATTGACCTTAAAAACTACTGAATACGAAAGTTAGTTCGAAACCCGTCCAGTCAACCTAATTCCAAGTTGTGCTGATTTATGTCGATTTATGATGGGTTGTGCAAATCAATGTTGAGTGATGTAATTATGTGTTTAATTGCGTTGAGGTCTTCAACAAAAGACTTCGAAAGGTGTCCAGCCTCCCCGACAAAAAATGAGAGCGGAGAAACAGTGCGAAGAGCGATCTTATGAAAATTTGTGGCAACTACATGCTCCAGGATTTCAGACTCAATGTGGAATAAACACTAGTCCTACTTTATACTAATGAGGTTCATTTGAGTTTTCCTGCTTTCTTCAGATTGGAGATAACTTTCTTTAGAGGTCCTTTTTCGTCATTCTTGCGATTTTCGGCTATAAACCCGTGCAGCAGGTCTACCAGGTTGCCGGAGCGGCTTTCTAGGGTAGCCATATTAATAACTACGGCCTTTTTCTGATTCCAGTTATCAAGTCAGGTATCTAACGCACTTTCATACAAACGCTCTTAATATAAAGTTGCAAAAAAATGAATGATGGGTGGATAAATTGGGATGTATTGTATCTTAGGAACAATCTTGACACTGCTATGATAAGAGATATAAAAGGACAGACGTTAGACGATAGCAAAGCAATTTGGAGGTATCTGGACTTTGCATCATTCTATTCATTGTTATTGAACAAGGAGCTTTTCTTTAAGCGTCTTGATAAGTATTCGGATGAGAATGAGGGAACGCTGTGGGAGGAGAACCGATTTGACCTATTAAAGTATAGGACGAACACTGCCCCATATTCTACAAAGGCTGAAGTAGATGCTTGGGTGGACGAATACTATGCAAATATTGAGACATACAAGGGAGGAACATTAGCAAACTCTTGGACAGTTAGTGATAATGAAGTTTATGCAATGTGGAAGATTTACTTAAGAGGCAGCACGGACGGGGTCGCTATTAAAACTACCATAGGCAACCTCAGGCAAGCATTGGAAGGTAGTTCCTTACAAATCTACCTTGGAAAAGTTGGCTACGAACCGCCAAAGATTGGACAGATAGACCAATTTTTTGTTTCTACTAACAAGAGGACACCATATAGTTATGAAAGTGAGTTGAGAGCTATTCTGTTACATCAATATCGGGTTGAAACTACACCTGATGGAAGTAGGTTAAAAGTTCCTTTTTACGAGGTTGGGACTGGTGTTCCTTTGGATTTGAATAAGCTATTTGGCGAGGTTTATACATCCCCTTTTAGTAGCAATTGGTTTGACGCAGTCGTTAAGTCATCTATACAAACCCTAATGCCAACATGTGGAGGTATTAATATTAAATCATCACGTATAAAGGACAAATAGATGAGAAACTCATTGCCTCATTGTGCAACATCTAACAAATGAGATGTTTGTCACTGACGAAGAAAAAAAGAACTGCGTTAAATATAGCTGCTTTATTACTTTTGTTTGATAAATAAAATGAAATGCACAATGATTGCTTTGTCGACTATTTAGAGTGGGAGTCATTAATATGGCCTCTGTCTTTCTCAAATATCTTGTGTCAACATAAAATTTACGCGTTACCGGAAAACACCATTTTCGAGATTTTTAGAGATAACGAATACAAATTAAAGGGTAAAATTTCCGGAGTTACAAATGCAGAGAATGATCTGGAATACATAGAGGATCAGGGTAAGCAAGCCGGCGAAATCATTAAAGGCGAGAATGTAACTGGCTACGATGGTTATCGATCTTTAAGTTATCAAATCGACCAGCTTTTTATTTCGAGGTCAACTTTTACGCCAGTGTCCTTACCTCCTAATGCACAACATTCATTCCAATCAGATGTTTTCTTTTCATATATAAGTGAAACTCATATTCTCAATCCAAAGCCATTTGAAACAATTTTGGAATTTTATCTTACTGGTAAGACTAATTTTTTATATCCACGAACAACAGGAAGGAGTAAAGAAATAAAATACATAAAAAGACGAGGTAGGATTGGAATTGAAGAACATCCCGAAAAGATCCTTCAGAAATTAAGCGGGTCTGGGGGTGATTATATGCAGATAATAACGGAAGATATGGATTTTATTATTCAAAAAATTGATAAGAAATATCTTCCGGAGTGGGCTGGCGGCATTCAAATCGAATACAATAGCAGAAATAAGAGTATCCCTCCAAATGGAATACGAGAAGGCATTTCAGAAATAGTGAGTTTTATTATCGGGATGCCTCTTATTAAAATTGGTGAAACCTGGTTAGACAAAAATGAGAATGTAGTAAAGAAAATTGCACAAAGCCCAAGCGGAGACAACGTAATATCAAAATGCAACTCGACAGTGCAGCCACCCATTGAGTTTGATTGGCATTCTGATCGGTTGGCGTTGGAAAAGTATTTAATCCAAGTAATTCCTGTATACTTGAAATTGCGGGACTCTTTGAACTTAAGTGACGTTCTTTGGAAATATTGGACTGCAAAGGAATTGCCAATAGGTACAAATTTACCAATACTTGCAAGTGGTTTCGAGAGGTTGGCAGAAGACCATATTAATTCAAGAGGACTAATAAAAAAATACGGCAACCTTGAGAAAAAAGAATACTACCGACTTATAAAGGAAGTTAAAATGGGATTGGAAACTGTCCTAGACAAATTTGAATTTAAGAATCGAATATTGAACAAGCTAGAAAATCCTTTTTCCTTAGGCATGGGAGAGAAAATTAGGTTATTTTCTGAAGATTTGGGTCTCAATGTTACTAAAAATTCGAAGGAAAACGCGGCGTTGTTGGCAAGAAACTCTATGACGCACTCCTCAATCGAAATAAATGAAGCGGCCATAAAAAAGTACTTGAACCTCACACACGCTTATACATCGCTGTTTAACCGAGCTCTTTTGAAAATAATGGGTTTTGAAGGAAAGTATATTGACTACTCGACTATCGGTTACCCCGCTAAGGAGATGTCAGAAAATCTCGGTTAATTCCATATCTAATGATGTGATGTTTATCGAGTCCGATTCTGCGCACTACCAAATAAGGAGTAAAAACATCGGCAAATGGAGGAATAAAAAGGAACGCTGAACCTTATTATATCTGCATCTTTGAGAAAAAAGAAAAGTTTCACAAAATGCGAAGCTTCTTAAAATGTCGGGGCGACTGGACAACTTTCGAACTCTTTTATTGAAGACCTCAACGCAATTCAACAGGTTATCGTATCACTCGACAAGCCGACAATACCACCCCATAACGCCACCATCAGTGGCTGCTCCGGGTACAGGCCCATAAGGTGTGTGGGAAAAGGCAGCAGCGTAATGAACAACAGCAGTATGGTATTGATCCATACCCGACTTGTCCTTGTCTGCACCAAGGATACTCCTCATGCAAGTAATTTTTGGCATAAATACTCACTTACACGCATAGTAACAAAAATTATAATTTTATGAACAGTTTGTTTTAAATTTACTAAAACAATTTCACATGATGCGTGAATATACTTTAGTTACAGAAACGACTAGTGTTTTAGGTGAAGCTTTAAACGAGGCTCAGGGATACGAAAAAAACAGAGACTTATTTGTAAAGCAGGTCAATGAAATGATAAAACAAGGATGGCAACCAGTAGGGGGAATTTGTGTTTCAAATCTTGATAGTGAAAATTGGACTGAGCGTCTCTATCAAGCAATGGTGAGATAAATATTGACAAAATAAAGACTACTTCGGCTTGTCCTCGTCTGCGCCGAGGATACCCCGGATCGGCATTTGAAACGCCATTAATAAACCTCGCTTACGCCCAATAAATATATCTCCCATTAACTCCTTTTCACAAATCCCTACCCGATCTTTGCAGCGTAATAGACCAGGTAACCAAAGATCAGGATTACCCAACCAGGGTGTAAGCTATTTCTGGAACGATACCCCCCACAGACAAATTGGACAAAGTGCCTGCCGGCCGGAGCCGCTTTTGCGTAGGTGGGTCCACTTTTTGCTTCGCCCGCCGTAGCCTTTTCGGCGTAGGAGGGTCCACTTTTTGCCTGCCGACCGAAGCGGCTTTTTGCGTAGGTGGGTTCAGTTTTTGTTCACTTTTGTCCAGTTTTTGTACACTTTTCCACCTGTTGAAACAGGAAATTGCACACAAAATGATTGATTATCAATAACAAGGTGTGCAAAAACCAGGAATTGAACGCTGGAAAAAGAATCTGTACAATTCTACCACTGTAAACTAAAACTCGTTTTTCAGGGTGGGCTGTCTGGAAAGTGCCTGCCGACCGTAACTTTTTGCGTAGGTGAGCCGGCCGCAGAAACCGGAAGAAAAACCGCAATACCCGCAAGTGCAAAAAAGTCGTATAAGACACTGATTATCAACGCTAATGTGAGCAATTATCAGGAAATTGGACATTGAAAAAAATCTGTACAAGTTGTTGTGCCGATAGGCAGTAAAGCATTTTCGCCTTTGCCCTTCGTCCGCCAAAGCTTTTTTGCGCAGGAGGGCGCCGTAGCCTTTTGGTGTAGGAGGGTCTCGCTTTTGTGGTATAATTATTGTCTATAGTTTACTGGCACTACGCTGCCATTCTTATCATAAGTATCATTTTCACAAATCAATCACCAACATGACAACGCAAAAAAAATTAGGTATCTGGATGGATCACGCAAGTGCGCATTTAATGGAATTTACCATAGACAGCCGTGAGACGAAAGTAATGGGATCAAAATTTACCAATGAAGCCGAAGCTCACGATTTGAGCAAGGGCGAAAGCCTGATGCACAATAGGGAGCAGCACGAGGAGTCGGCCTACTACAAAGAGCTGGGCAAGGAAATATCAAAGTATGATGAAGTATTACTTTTCGGCCCTACAGACGCTAAAGTGGAATTATTTAATCTCCTGCGGGCTGACAGCCACTTCGAAAAAATAAAAATTGAAATAAAGCCGGCAGATAAGATGACAGAAAATGAGCAGCATGCTTTTGTAAAAGAATATTTTACTGCGAACTGATTCATGCTCTGTACGGCCATCTGGTCATAGCCGGGTGGCCGCAGGTTCAGGCCCTTATTAAATCAAATTCGATCCTGAATTCAGTTCCCTTATTTACTTCGCTGGACACATTTATCTTTCCACCCAGAGACTCCACCTGGGTCTTGACCATATATAATCCCATTCCTTTACCGTCTACATGCAGGTGGAATCGCTTATATAAACCAAACAGCTTTTTACTGTTTTTTTCCAGGTCAATACCCATGCCGTTATCCTGGAACGTAATACGGATTTTGTCGTTGACAATAGAGCTGGTGATTTTTACTTCCGGATGTGTGCCTTGCCGCCTGTACTTTATGCTGTTTGAAATAAGATTCAGAAAAATGCTGTATAAATAGCCCCTAAGCGTTATCATACCTGCTATTGCTGAAAAGTCGCCTGTTATGCTGGCTTTCTCATTTCTGATAACATTATCAAGGCTGGATTTAATTTCATTCAGAAGTTCTGTAAATGTTACCGTTACTCTTTTTTCACTGACTTTATTATTTATTTCCAGTATAACGTTGATGTCCATTATTGTTTTATCCAGGTTCTCAGCAGCTATTTTGAGATAATCTGTAGCCATTTTCTTTTCTTCCTTATTGAGATCAGTAGTTTGAATGATATTGACTAAACCAAGGATATTAGCTACCGGGGCGCGAAGGTTGTGCGATATAATATAAGAAAACTGCTCCAGGTCTTCATTGCGCTGTACAATGTCAGCTATCATTTTTGTTCGCTCCATCTCCGCCTCTTTTGTTTCTGTTTCATCCTGTACCACGCCATGCAGCCCGATAGGTGCACCATCTTTATCGATATCAAAATGCGCCTCCGAAAACACGTACCTGACTATACCATCTTTTCGTATTATCCGGTGGTGATATGCGGCATTGCTTAAAGTTTCCCTGGCTACATTGTTTACCTGCATTATGTGCCCAACGTCGTTAGGATGGATCATGGAGATCCATGTATCGTAGGTTTGCAAATTTTCTTCAGGAGAGAGTCCGTAGATCCTGCAAGTTTCTTCAGACCACACAGCCACCCCTGTTGAGAAATTAAGTTCCCAACTGCCCAGGTGAGCTATGGTCTGTGCGTGCTTCAGGTGTAATTCATTGTGTATCAGTTTGGCCTGCGCTTTTTCCAGCTCTTCGTTTTTCTGCTCCAGTTTTTCTATCAGCTTGAAGTTGTATTTGCGTGTTACATCTAATAATTCATGGTGGCTATTTGTTTTATGTCTGCGTATCCTGGGTTTAGCAATAAGGTCTCTGGCTGAACTATGCAGAAAGTTCATTGCGGCGGGCTTCCGGATAAACAGATCAGCACCGATCTCCAGGGCCAATGCCTCATCGCTTTGAGAAAGGTAGGTAGCGGAATAAACGATTATCGGAATATCCCTTGTTTTTACATTATTCCTGATGTTATAACAGAGTGAGTAGCCATCCATATTCGGCATGAGTATATCCGTTACTACCAGTTCAACCGTATAATTTGATAATGTATTGAGCGCTTCCACTCCGTCATTGGCAGTGATTACATTATACCCGCCGGATTCAAAAATTGCTTTACCCAGCTTCAATAGTTTAGGACTATCATCAACCAGCAATATACTTTGTCTTTCCATGGTTAGCATTTCAATAATTGAAGAATTTGTTCTGTAAATTTTCGTGTATTAATAGGCTTGCTTATATAGCCATCACATCCGGCATCCATTACTTTATCTCTATCTGTTTTCATAGAAAAAGCAGTAACCGCGACAATTTTTATGTTTCTAGTTTTTTCGTCGGCTTTTAATATCTGTGTAAGCTCAAGGCCGTTCATACCAGGGAGCCCCACGTCCATCAGTATCATGTCGGGGTTGCCGCTTTTCAAACATCGCAGCGCATCTTCTGCATCCGGGCATGAAATAACTTCAAACCCGTCCATTTCAAGAAGGTCCCTTACCAGCTTCAGATTTACGGGATGGTCTTCAACTATCATTATTTGTATTTTCCTGTTCATTGTACGGCTAAATTATTTTTCTCATGATCTTGATGGGCATTATCACAGAAAAAACAGAACCCTTGCGCTCTATACTTTTGGCATTGATGGTTCCTCCATGCAACTCCACGATTGTTTTAGTAAGGGCCAGTCCCAGGCCAGTCCCTTCAGTTGTGCCTGCTGAATTAAGCTGCACAAAAGGGATGAATAATTTACCCATGTTTTCCTGAGCGATGCCAATACCACTGTCTTTTACCTGCATTTCGAAACAATCGTTACCGTAAGTTTCTGTTTCTACACTTATGGCCCCTTCTGTATTATTGAATTTGATCGCGTTGGAAATAAGGTTGTAAAGTATTTGCTTGAACTTACTTTTATCAAGAGTTATGGTATGTATTTCTTTTGTGAGACAGCATGAAATAGAAACATTCTTTTTATCAGCGATTGGTTTCAGTATTTTGATGACCTCTTCAATAGCCTCTGTTATGTTGAATGATTCTATGGTCATTTCAATTTTCCCGGCTTCAATTTTCGCAATATCCAATACATCGTTAATTAACTGTAGCAGGTGGGCCGCGCTTGAATAAATATCGCTGAGGTAATCAAGTTGTTTTTCATTGAGGTCTCCCACTTTTTTATCTATGAGCAATTCTGAAAAACCTATTATTGCATTCATTGGTGTGCGTAATTCATGTGACATATTAGCAAGAAAATTGCTTTTTAGCCTGTTTGCATGGGCTAATTCGGTGGCTCTTTTTTCTTTTTCCTCGTTTTGAAAAGCAAGTTCTTTATTGGCAATGATCAATTCTGCCGCTCTTTTTTCTTTTTCAGTATTTTGAAAAGCGAGTTCTTTATTAGCAATGATCAATTCTGCGGCTCTTTTTTCTTTTTCTTCGTTTTGAAAAACCAGTTCTTTATTGGCAATGATCAGTTCTGCAGCTCGTTTTTCCTTTTCTTCATTTTGAAAAACCAGTTCTTTATTAGCAATGATCAATTCGGCCGCTCTTTTTTCTTTTTCTTCGTTTTGAAAAACCAGCTCTTCATTGGCAATGATCAGTTCAGCGGCTCTTTTTTCTTTTTCTTCATTTTGAAAAACCAGCTCCTTATTAACAATTATCACTTCCGCAGCTAAGGTCAGCTCGGAATGTCCGGGTATTATTTCCATTATTATAATTTTAGTATGAACGAAGGCGACTACGAGGGAAAGGGTGCAAATATTAAGAGGTATAGTTCAGTAGACTATATGCAATTAAAAATAGAAAAACAGAGAAATGAAATCACTCGATTTTATTGAAAAAAGTTCGATTGATTTTTATGATTTGGGATATCTGTGTAAGAAAGTGTTACCCTTCTGTGTTTTTATAAAGATACTGGATTTATAGTAGCAATAGCATTTATTTTTATTGTTACTAATTGATAACCAGTATATAACACTATTAATTAGAATTTAAACTCATTTGCAGTACACTAAAGTTGTCTGCGAATCGCTCCTAATACTATAAAAGAAGGCTACCCTTTCGGAGTAGCCTTCTTCATTTCGTATGGTGTTGCAGTTTAGTTTTTGTTCATCACGGCGCGCCTGTTTTTATCTCTTCCTTCAGGAGTGCTGTTGTCTCCTACCGGAGATTTTTTACCATGGCCTACAACTTTCATCCTGCGTGGACTAACACCCATTTTGACAAGTTGATTTTTAACTGAATTACCACGTTCGATTGACAGTGTTTTATTATAAGCACTGGAACCAACAATGTCTGTATATCCATTAATGGTTATTGTTGTGGACTTATCTTCGTTCATCTCTTTAGCTGCTTCTTCCAAAACAGGATATGAAATTCTGTGAACAGTGATCTTGTTAAAGTCGAACAGTATAGGTGTTGAGATATCTATTTTCTCCTCAACAACTACCGGAGCAGGCGGTGGTGGCGGTGCGGGCGCTGTAAGCGTAATATCAGCCCCGTTGGCCGAAGAAATCGCAGCACACTGTGCTCCGTTAACCATTATTCCCGTATAGCTTCCTTCGCAAAGACCGGTTAAGACAATGGATCTTCCGGCGGGTACAACAACGGTAGTTGATGGTTGTGGCGTGCCGTTACGCATAGAATTTATCACAACGGTCTGTCCTGCGTTTAAACCATTGATAGTAATCGTACCATCGCAAGCGCCGGGCGCTGATGGATTGCTGGCATTTTCAGAAGATATCGTTGTTGGCGGCGGCACAAGAGTTACGGGGTTGCCGGATGTACTGCGCCTGTGCATTTTGGCATCAATACCTGTATAGGCACCTGCACACAATGCAGGTATTTTTACAGAACCATTTGCTTCCACATTACCTGTAAAGGCTGTTTGCGCAATGCCATCTTTTGAATAATTAACAGTAACCGGTTTGCCTGGGCGCAGACCATGCAGCACCATACCGCCGTCGCATAAACCACACTGTGTTGGTTCGATAGGGTCGATTGACGTGATCTTTAATGGGGGTTGTTTCCTGCCTAAAAAGAAGCGCAGGCCAAGGTTAAGCCCATAAGATTGGGTTGTTGTATGCGACTCAGAATTTAAAACCGAACTATAGTCGCCGGGTTTATTAGTGAGTGTATAGCCACTGCTTACTGTATTGTTAAATGGCTGGTACAAATAATATCCACCCAGATTCAACGCGACCTTGTCTGAGAAAAAGTAATTGACCGATGGCTGGAATAAAAAGCCTACCGACCCAGTCGCATAAGAAACAGATCCGGTTGTATGATTGGGATTAACGCCCAAACCGACACTATAGCCCTGGCCACTTTTTGTATTGAAATAGTTCTGCACATTTCCATCTTGATTGTTTTTTAAGTACTGATCTTTTGTAATCAAAAAGTCGCCATTGGCAGGTGTTGGTGAATTGTCGTACACCGCGGTCTGGCTGCCATCGCCGTTGTTTGTAAATTTGTAGATGGCTTCATAATCAAGGGAAGCATTTGTTTTATACTCGTTTTTCATCTGCAGGTTGAATAACAACCCTGCGTCTCCGGTGAAGCCCCAATGTTTGGAAAAGCGTTTCTTATATTTCAACACAAGGGGAATATTGAAATTGTCGATTTTCACCTGCTCATCAATATTATTGCCCGTTACAACCTGCCTGAATATATTCCCTGCAGCATCAGTTGACTGGTATTCTGCATGGAAGTTATCAAGTGTAACATCGCCCGATTCTCTCAGGTACATTAGTCCTGTACCTATGCCCCAATGGCGGTTTTTTCCGAAGAAGAAACCAATCTGAGCATCGCCGCCCATCGCCATTCCGTTCTTAAAACCAAGAGTTCCGGCATTTATATTAACACCATTCAGGTAGCCCGGCGTATTTGGCGTTTGCATTTGCTGGGTATAGCCGCCTCCGAGGAAGTTTACATCCAATACCCATCTTGACAGATCAGCATCCGTAGCGTAATTTTTTGCGACTGGAGCTTGTGCGTAAGCTGACATTATACCGCAAGCAGATATTAGCAGTAAAATTATTTTTTTCATCTCTTTATGTTTTGTTGATTTTAATATTGAATGTTTAGTTCTTAACAAACCTTGCTGAAGATATTTTCACACCATCGCGATAAGATACAAGCAGGTAGATACCGGCAGGGAAGCGCGAAACGTCGACCTGTGCTGTATTGCCTGTTGCTGCTGCATACAGCTTTTGTCCGAGCATGTTCCATACTTCTACCTGCATATTACCGGGTTCATTGGTGTTTATCTGTACAGTGATATTGTCCTTTGCGGGATTGGGAGAAACAGTGACATCAGTGTAACTGGTTTTCATTGCTGCTCCTGAAGGCTTGATATAATAAGCCTTTTGAGTGCAGCCATTGTGCGTAACCTTAACCCAATATTTATTATTTACCTGGTCCGGATTGCTAATCACATAATCCTGGTTGGTTTCGCCCTGAATTGTTGTAGGCGCTAAGGTTGTGGCATCGTCGTAACCCCACTGGTAGGCCTCCTCATCATTTTGAAGACAAACAAATGATTTAGTAAAATAAATCACTTCCGGAGGTACGTCAGCCCGGTCAGTACCTACATTCACAGAAAATGCAGCGCTATTTTGCTTACAGCCGTTATTCATACCAGTAGACGTAAGCGTTATGACTGCAACGCCTGGATTTTTGAAGTTCACAAGCGCATACTGAGTAGTGCTGCCTGTATCTGAGATCATTGCATTGACCGCACTCCAGCTATATCTTACTCCTGAAGGAGGTAATGTTGCTGCACCGAAATTCTGGAAAAATACACTGTCGCAAACAGAAGCGGCGGCAGATAAACCAATGACCGGTACCGCAGGAAGCGGGTTAATTGTTATCGTTGAAGTTGTGTTGGCAATACCGCAAATATTGGTGACAGCATAATTAATGCTGCCTGTACCTGCAATGATGCCGGTAACAACACCACCAACCACTGTTGCATTAACGTTGCTGCTGCTCCATACGCCGCCTGTTGTCATATCTGTCAGTGTGATAGATGCACCAATACATACAGCTGATGCACCGGTTATTTTACCAGCATCAGGTAATGGATTTATAGTAATTGTTTTTATCGCCACATCCGTACCACATATATTAGTGACTGAATAACTGATCGTATTCAATCCAGCCGATATACCGGTAACAACGCCACCTGAAACCAGCGCCTTGCTACTGCTGCTGCTCCATAGACCACCCGGTGCGTTATCCGTTAATGTAATGGCAACGCCGACACACACACTAGCACTACCTGTGATACTACCTGCTACAGGTAATGGATTCACAGTGATTGTTTTCATAGTCATTGCTGTACTACAGACATTAGTAACAGAATACATGATTGTATCTGTACCTGCTGCAACACCGGTGACCATACCTGTAGAGCCAACCGCCGCGGTCGCATTGCTGCTGCTCCACATACCGCCTGTTATTGCGTCTGATAATGCTATTGTTGCACTAACGCACACACTCAAAGCGCCATTGATACTGCCTGCATTTGGCAGAGCGTTAATAGTAACAGTTTTTGTAGCAGTTGCAAATCCACATCCGCTGGCAACAAAATACCGTATAGTATCTGTACCGGGTGTAAGTCCGGTAACAACACCGCCCGAAACCGTAGCCGTTGTATTGCTGCTGCTCCATATACCGCCTGTTGTCAGATCAGTTAAGCTAATTGTCGCAGACGGACATACAGTTGAAAGACCGGTAATTGTACCTGCGCTGTTTGCAGTATTTATGTTCACAATTTTTGTTGCAATACCGGTACCACACGAACCGGTAACTGTATATGCGATCGTATCAATGCCTGCTGAAACACCTGTCACCAGGTTGCCGCTAACCAACGCACTGGAATTGCTACCGCCCCATGTACCGCCCGGTACGGCATCTGCCAGTGCTATAGTGCCGCCAATACAAACTGCCGGAGCACCGGTGATCGTACCTGCATCAGTTGCTGAATCCACAGTTACTGTTTTTGTGGCCGTAACCGCGCCACATGCGCCTGAATAAGAATAACTGATAGTATCAATGCCTGCTGAAACACCCGTCACCAGGTTACCAATAACCAAAGCATGGCCATTGCTGCGGCTCCATGTACCTCCTGCAACGGTATCTGTTAAGGTGATTGTTGCACCAATACATACATTTGACGAGCCGCTTATGGTATTGGCCGATGGGCCTACATTAATAATTGTTGTTATTGCGCAGCCGCCGGGTATTGCGTAAGATATTACAGGAGCGCCGTTGGCTATTCCGGCAACTACACCGGAACCACTACCTACCGTTGCAAGCGAAGTATTGCTGCTGCTCCATGAACCACCAGACGTACTATCACTTAATGTTATTGAACTGCCAACACATACATTATTAGGTCCTGATATTAAGGATGGTAACGAATTGACCCTGAAAGTATCGGTAGCAATACAACCTGCAGTGGTTGTGTATTGAATGTTTGCATTGCCAGGCGCTATACCAGTAACCATTCCGGTATTGGAATCAATAGTTGCTACAGAAGGATTACCGCTCAACCAGGTTCCACCTGTTGTAGCGTCGGTCAGTACGGTTGTATTACCCGGACAAATATTTTTCGTACCACTTATAGGGGGTGCAGTGCAAACTGATGGCGTAGCGCCAATATAACTTGCATTAATAGCTACAGCGCCGTTGATAGTAAGCGCTCTTCCGATAAGTGTATCGCCGGTCTCGAGGGAAATAGCACCGGCAACAACCATTGTTCCGTTGAAAAGAGTACCTGAAAAAAGGTCAACCGCGCCGTCAATTTTCCAATACACATTTTTCGCCTGCGCCCCGTTGATCAACATAACTTTGGCTAAAACGTCCGAAGTAAAAGAACCATTCACTTTGATAACAAATACTGCATTGGCATCACCTTCCGCATTCAGGTAAACATTACCGGTAAACTGCGTTATTCCTGTCATTTGGTAAGCATGAGGGGTAAGCACCAGATCATGTCCAAAATCTGCAGGATCCAATAAATTGATATCGGCAGGCATAGCAACCAGATAATTATAGACGTTTGTGAGATCTGCTGCCGCTGCACCTGTGGAGGCATCCATATGATGAATAGTACCTGTTACATTTAAAGGATCGAAACCTGTAGGTGTGGTGGAATTCGCCCCGACATCACCAATGACGTAAGTTACCGTGGTACTTGTAACGGCACCTATACTTGAAAATACGCCATAAGTACCTGTTGAAGCCAGCGCCGGAGCCAGCGGCCCCGTCAGTAAAGGACTTCCGCAGCCTATTGGCGTATATGCAACTAACTGGCTTACCAAAACCGCTGCATTAAGAGCCAGCGCTCTTCCTTCCAGCGTATCCAATGTGCTCGTCATATCGATCTGGCCGTTGGCAACGATAGTTCCCCTGAGTGTAGTCCCTGTACCCACGTTTACAGCACCGCCCACTTGCCAAAATACGTTACATGCAAGCGCTCCATTGATCAGTTTGATCTTGGATGAAGAAGTTGTTGTCAGTACGCCGCCAATTTGAAAAATAAACAGGGCATTGGGGTCACCCCCTCCGTCTAAAATAAGGTCTGAACTTAATGTTGCGGCGCCTACTGCCTTATATACTCCGGCGCCAAGGGTGTTGCCGAGTCCGAAGGGACTGGCCAAGGGTGCGGTGGGTATGGCAGTGCTCAGTTGCGTATACAGACTGATCACATCAGGTGCACATTGCTTGGTTGCAACATCAAACTGGTGAATCACGCCATCCACGTTACCAAAACCAGTAACACTGCCTGCGAGATTAGCCCCTACATTCCCCGTGAGATGTGTAAGGTACTTTGTTCCAGAACCGGTCAATGCGCCATTGGTAGTGAAGAGTACAAAACCTGCGGCATGGCCCAAAGTAGGTGCTTGCGCATAATTCACACCGGGCGTCAAAAAAAGAACAAGAGCGGTTAAAGCATTGCGTAGTTTAATATTCATTTTAATATTATTGCATTGTGAATTAATTTTCACAATAAAAAATATAATAGGTAATAACCATGCCATAACACTCTCGTTAACGCGAGATAGGTCTAAAAAAGCCTGTATATATTATTTCTATATGCTGTTTGACTTATTTTCAAAAAAGTGGGATTTCTACATACTTAGGTTCGCACAGGGGTGAATCATAAATTTATATCGAGCCGATCTTTTTATTTTCCATTTGTAATGCTTGTCATTTATTGCGCAGCCGGTGGAGTAAAAGCATTAACAATCCGGAATGTGTACCTTTAAAAAGCTATGTTTTAAAAAGCAAAGGATTTTTATGCTGCGTTTTATCCTGATCGTCTTTTTGTTCTTACTATCATTGTTGGCCGTTTTCCCTACCCCTTCAGAATACACATGGTATGTCTCTATCATGGTAACAGAATTTCCATGGATATTCTTAGGTATAGTTCTCTTGCTAATGATATGGACACTTACTGTGGCAAAATATAGAAGGCCGGGAATGATCATCGGCAGCATTTCATTTATTTTTTTCCTGTATCCTGTTTCCGGCGCATACCTTGTAGGGCATAATCTGAAACAACGGTTTGAAAACGTTTTTGGCACCGGGACTACTAACCTCTCCGGACTACACCAGGAAACACCATTTGCATTTTGGCGGATGATAAGTGGTATAGGCGCTGAAGAAGTCCCTTATACTACTTACCTGTATGCGAGGCACACGGGTATTGACCTGACATTAGATTTTTACAAAGCGCAACAACCTGGTGCAAGACCTTGTGTAGTTGTGGCTCATGGGGGCTCATGGCGGGCCGGAAATAGCCAGCAACTGCCGGACATCAACTGGTACCTGGCCAGACAGGGGTATAACGTGGCAAGTATCAATTACCGGCTGGCCCCTACGTATAAAAGTCCTGCGCCTATTGAAGATATGGATGCTGCGCTCAACTACCTGAAAAGCCATGCAGCAGAACTGAATGTGGATACTAATAACTTTGTGCTACTTGGACGATCTGCGGGTGGCCAAATAGTACTGGAAGCGGCTTATACGTTGCATCAGCCAGGCATAAAAGGAGTGGTGGACTTCTATGGCCCTACAGATATGACATGGGCTTACAACCATCCTGATAATCCGCTGGTGATGGATACCCGAAAAGTGATGGAAGATTTTTTCGGTGGCAGTGATAGGGTTGTGCCGCAAAAATATAATGACGCATCGCCCATAAACTATGTAACCGCGCAAACGGTACCGACCTTGCTGATACATGGAGGCAACGATGCGCATGTGAACTATGAACTAAGTGAAATGCTGGAAAAAAAGCTACAGGAGCAAAACGTAAAGCACCTGTTACTGGGCCTGCCCTGGGCTACGCATGGCTGCGAATATTCACTGAACGGGCCTTCAGGGCAGTTGGCAAAGTACACTATTGAGCGTTTTGTGCACCAGGTAACCAACAGAGCGAGGTAGCGCTTACGAATTCCCTTACTATGAAAAAGTATTCACGTTATGTAATGGCCGTATTTTATATGGTAGCCGGCGCGAATCATTTTGTGCGCCCGGATTTTTATGTGGCCATCATGCCTGCGTGGGTACCATGGCCTATGCAAATGGTGTATGTAAGCGGCGCCTGCGAGATATTCGGAGCTTTGTTGCTATTGCACCCTAAAACACAACGTGCAGGCGCATGGTTCGTTATCATTTTGCTCATTGCCATATTTCCGGCAAATATCCAGATGGCCATAAATTTCAGTCGCGCACATAATCCTTATCTGTGGGCAGCTATAGCCCGGTTGCCGTTGCAAGTAATACTTATCTGGTGGGCATGGGTCTATAGCCAACGTGAGCCGGAGCGTGGTAAAGGCAGGTAGCATGTAAAGTCACTTATTCCGCATGAGGAGTTTGCTTTTGTAAAGTCTGTATATTTGGGATACAAAGTCATCATGAAATGAAAAGCAATAATAAAAACAGGATACTCTTCGCATCAGGATTATTATGCCTGAGCACCTCAATTGTAATCTGGAACTTTAAGTTATCTGATGGCGCAATGGGTTTTCTACTTGGCTTAGGATTAGTGCTTGTAGTATATGGGTTTCTGGCCATAAGGCGCAAAAAGCAATCATACTGAACGTTACCACGCACTTGTCCCAACTGTAGTAATATTGGTGAATTTTACATTTACCCGGTTGTACTAAAACTATTTTATAGGCGCCGGCAGTCTAATGAAAACATATTCTTCTGCCTGAAAACCGAAAATAATTATGATATTTAGCGATTAGAATCGAAAATAATTATGTAATTTCGTGATTAGAATCGAAAATAATTATGTTATTCGGCGGTTGAAACCGAGAATTATGATAGTACGTGAATTACAAAATATATTGCAGAAGAAGCTGTTCAAAGGTAAGGCAATCTTACTTTTAGGGTCGAGACAGGTGGGGAAATCAACCCTGATAGAAACATTGGTCAAAGCTCAGAACAAACAATCAATATATCTGAATGGCGATGATAGTGACGTGAGAGAAAGCCTAACCAACACATCTTCAACAAAGCTCAGAAATATCATTGGCAACAATGAAATTGTTTTTATAGAAGAGGCACAATGAATACAGAATATAGGGCTCACGCTAAAAATAATTACCGATCAATTTAAGACCGTACAGGTAATTGCCAGCGGATCTTCTGCGTTTGAATTATCAAGCAAGGTAAATGAACCCCTAACCGGGAGAAAATACGAGTTTATGCTTTTTCCTTTGAGCTTTTCGGAGATGGTGCAGCATCACGGGTTTTTAAAAGAAAAGGGAATGCTGGAACATAGATTGATATATGGCTATTACCCGGAAATAGTAATAAAACAAGACGAAGAAAAATCATTATTAAGATTACTGGCCGACAGCTATCTGTACAAAGACTTGCTGATGCTGGATCAAATAAACAAACCTGTACTCCTGAGCAAGATACTAAACGCCCTGGCCCTGCAGACCGGAAGCGAGGTAAGCTATAACGAACTTGCCCAAACGGTGGGCGCAGACAAAGAAACGGTGGAAAAATATATTGACCTGCTGGAAAAAGCATATGTTGTATTTCGGTTACCTGCACTGAACCGTAATGTGCGCAATGAAATTAAAAAAGGGAAAAAGATATACTTCTATGATTGTGGGATTCGCAACGCGATCATTAACAATTTTAACCCTGTTCAATCAAGAACAGACACAGGTGCTTTGTGGGAAAATTTTATCATCGCTGAAAGAATGAAATTCCTGCGCTATAACAATATAGACGTCAAACAATACTTCTGGCGCACTACACAGCAACAGGAAATAGACCTGGTAGAAGAACATGAAGGCGGTGTACTAAAAGCATTTGAGTTTAAATGGGGCAAGAGCGGGAAAGCACGTTTTTCGCAAACATTTACAGACAATTACCCAAACACAGAAACAGCGGTCATTTCGCCGGGTAACATGGAGGAGTTTTTGATGAAGTGAGATTGCGGCTCGATAACAAAACGATCTTCGTTTTCTTCACCATCTGCCTAATGATGCGCTAAGACCGGCTTGGCTTCTGTTGTAAAATAGCTGTCCCAAATGTGGATGGCGCGATGTTCCGTTAATGGTGCCACACATATCCTGACATTTGAAAAACTCGTCAGGAATATTTAATTTGGGTGATATAAGCATCAGTGATTATGCCCTATTCTATTTTACAGAGATCAATCTACTTTCCACTGCTGGTCTTGCTGGCCTTTTGTATTGGGGTCTTCATCTTTTGCTGTTTCTACACTTACTCAGACTACAACCACCTGGTAAATTGGTACATGGGGCTCAATGGATGCATCTATCACCGGGAGACATGGAGCAGTAGTTTTTTCACCCCGGGCATAAAATCAGAAGGCAACATTTATTGCATTATCGGCATGCTTCTCTCAGCAGCAGGGATATGGACTGTCGTAAAAAAACTTAGAGAGAAGATCACGACAAATCTTCATTACAATATCACTGTTCATGATGTCTCAATGATAGGTATTTGCATGGCAGCAATAGTCATCAATTCACTGATGGGAAGCGCACAGGTATATGCCTCAAACGATGAAGTCTTTTCAGCCTTTTTTTGTGCCGGTATTCATCCATTCCAGACAGCTTCCTATTACATGAAGCCGAACAATCATATTCTTTTCAATTTGCTCACTAATCTCTTCACCCATTTTAGCAACGATAACGTAGCAGCTGGAAGGTTTGTTTCACTGGGCTGTTGTTGCAGCCTTGTAGTGCTTTTCTATTACTGGCAGAAAAAGTTACTTCTTAATAAATGGGTCATTATTTTTACAACAATAGCCCTTGGCTTTCAGTTTCCTATTTGGGGGTTCAGCTTCCAGGCAAGAGGGTATGAGCTGATGGCGCTTGGGGGATGGGTTGCATTCTTGTCTTTTTTCAAATACACGTTTGAAGGTAAAAGTCAATGGCTGCCGGTATGTGCGGTGGCCTGCATTGCCGCATATTTTTGCATACCTACCTTTTTATATTTTCACCTGTGCCTGATCCTGTTCTCATTCTCGTATCAGTTGCTGCATAAAAAGCGAGATTTTCGATTCTGGAAATATCAGTTGATCGTGTTTGCCGGAGCCTTTTTGGTATACCTGCCCTGCTTATGTTTTTCTGGTATAAAGGCGCTCACAGCCAACGAATATGTTACCGGCAGCAACGATATATCTCACCTGGTAGAAAGCTCGGTACCCTGGGTCAAATATTATCTCCGATACTGTTTCCTTTGGTTTATAGCAGACAATAACAGCGTAGACCTTTTATTGTTCTTAACACCTCTGTTGTTATTATTATACAGAAAAAACAGGATGGCGATATTTCTTGGTTATTTTTTTATCGCTATGTGGGTCTCCTGTTTTTTGCTGATCGGTGTCATGAAGGTATTTCCGCCAGCAAGAATATTTATCATACAGTTAAGCATCACGCTTTCATTGACGATGTATACCGTTTATTTATTATTGTCGTCACTTGCAGAGAAGATAAAGCTGGCCGTACTCCCTTTAGCTGGCATAGCCCTTCTTGCCATTGCATTTTGTATAAATGATGTAACGAAAGGCCCGGGCTATGCGCCACACGGACTATGTAATTTCCCGGTAAATAAGTGGCACGATGCAGTTGATTTTGGCGTTAGCCATATTCCCCGGTCGGGTTCAGTGGCGTTTTCAGATGAGTGCGTTTACTGGTATTACCTGGCAAAAAAGAATGGATATGCTGCCAATATGTGCTGGCAGGGTAACGAAAGGTATTATGTAAAGTCAGTCAACGATTCATTTCCGCCCGGGGCAGCTTCCCATTATTTTCCTCTGCAAAAGCTGGACGATTTTACTATTTATATGAAGAAATTGGATTGAGATCAATCCAACCAGATCGCCATGATCCTCGGACGGCTTTTCGCCAGAGTCATACCAAAGATCTGACCAGGGTTAACCGCTCTGTTACCGGCCTTTAGAATAAAAACATGGTATTAATACCTATTCGCAGAATTAGTACTTGTACGAGGATTACCGGCTATGTATGTGCGTAGGTTTACAATATGGCTATGTCTGTGAAAGCTGCATTGCCGCGAATCCTTTAAATCGTCCAAAATGAAAAAACATCTATTCAGCCTCGTTTTATTCAGCCTGTTATTGACCACTACTATGGCAGACGCCCAAAGTTGGCTCTGGGCAAGAGGCACCGGGCGTATCTGCACCGGGCAGAGCAACTGTAATGCAATAACCACCGACCCGGCGAATAATGTATACATCTCTGCCCAGTATGGCGACAGCCTGTATTTAGGTAGTTATACTTTTTTCCAGCCTTTTTTATCTGCTGTTCCCAGCATCTGGCAGTCCTGCCTGGCCAAGTATGACACAGGAGGTAATTTGCTTTGGGCGAAAGTACCAACCGCAGGCCTGGCCCAGACATGGAGTATAAAAATGGGACCCGATCATTATCTGTATACTATGGGCACATACCATGGTAGTATCCTTAGTTTCGGCACCAGTGGTTCTACAATCACTGCGCCCGATGCAGCTCCCTATCATTATTTCATTGCCAAATTTGATGCATCAGGTAATGCCGTCTGGACGAAAAACATAGGAGACGGATTTTATGCGTTTGCATTTAATTTCCGGATCGCCAACAATTTAGATTGCGACAAATGGGGTGGAATATATGTGACAGCAGATTTTCTGCCAGCGGTGTTCCATGTAGGGCCATATACGCTGGTGAATCAAGGCATAGAAGATGTATTCGTGGCTAAATTTGATACAGCAGGCAATGTGATATGGGCTAAAGATTTTGGTGGAGGTGGCGAAGAGGCGCCACATGCCCTAGCCGTAAGCAGTGCGGGAAGTGTTTATGTTACCGGCTATTACAGCTCGGCTACGTTTCATGTCTCACCGGTTTACTCGCTGAACTTCACGAGCACTTTTGGTGCAGCACAGTATGATGCTTTCCTTGTGAAATTAGATACAGGTGGTAATGTGCTATGGGCGAGATCACCTACCAACGGATGCAACTCGATTGCAGTAACCACGGATCAGAACGATAATGCTGTAATAGGTGGTTTAATGGATGACCAGGTGGTGGGATTTGGCCCATATACGGTATTCGATTTCTTCAGCACTTCTCCTGCTCATGCGGCTTTCCTGGCGAAGTATGACCCGAATGGTAGTCCCATGTGGGCAAATTCGTTTTATTCAGATGCAGGGATAACCAATGTTTTTAGTTTACAGGCTGATAATTGCAACCATATCTGGGCGGCCGGCAGTTGGGGCTGGGGGCCGGGTATAGGCCATACGCTGTACTATAACTCATCTACTTCGGCATCGCTGGGATACGTTAGCCCTAACCCTATGTTTTTTATGCACCTCGACCCGAGCGGCACTCTTATAGATCACCAGGAATTCCCATCCGGGTTTCAAACAGGCCTGGCCTGCAGTAGTACCGGCGACCTGCTATTGTCTGGCGAGTACTTTGGTCCGCTGGGCTTTGGTTCGGAAAGTGTGATCCCGGGCAGCTACTTGTTTTTCCTGGCAAAATACCGGCCTGCAAGTCTCCAACCCGCTCCCATCACGGGGCCGGTGCATCTATGCCAGGGGTCTTCATCCGAGTTCTCTGACGCAACACCAACAGGCACCTGGAGCAGCAGCAACCTGAGTATAGCACAGGTAATTGCCACTACAGGCGCTGTAACAGGCCTGCTTGCCGGCACGGCCAGTATATCCTATACATTACCTAACGGTTGCTCTTCTGTAGTTGCACCATTTACGGTAGATGTGCCAATACCTGCATCTGTCAATCTCACAGCTACGCTGCCGGATGGCAGCCGCGCCCCGGATACACTGTGCCTGGGGCAGACGGTAATATTCAAAACAAGCCCGGTTAATGCCGGCACTGTGCCCTTGCTGCAATGGTACCTTTTTGGCTCGCTTAAATCCAGCGGACTGGATACGGTAACTACTGGTACAGATTCGTTTGTGTATAGCCCGGTGCACGGAGATGTGATCTATTGCAAAATGGTAGTAGATAGTGTATGCGCAGTATCCGATACAGTAACGGAAATGATGACGTTTGATGTAGACTCCAATAAATCGCCGCTGATCACTATTGCCAAATCAGCGGATCCTGATACAGTATCGTACATGGGCCAAGTAATCAATTTTTTCTCTACAGTGCAATATGGAGGCATTGCTCCAACCTATCAGTGGTATAAAAACGATACCCTGGTGCCGGGTGCTACGCTGCCCTATTATGCTACAGCCGTGTATGCGAATGATACTGTGTACTGCGTAGTGACCGGCAATACGAGATGTGGCATAAACCCCACCTCTGCTACCAGTAACAAGATCTATATTTATAACCCGCTTGCTGTAAATTCCCTGTCACATGGTGACAATACGCTTACCCTGTTCCCTAATCCAAGCAATGGCACGCTGCTACTCAGCGGAACAATAAATGCAACAAGCAACATAAGCACGGAGATCAGCGATATGCTGGGGCGTGTAGTATACCGTAATACAGCCGTAGCCATAAACGGACAAATACATGAACAAATAACCCTGGACAAAAAAATAGCTGATGGTGCGTACCTGCTGCATGTACGTTCAGACGCCGGGAATGAGGTATTCCATTTTGTGATAGCAAGATAGTGGGATAGAAGCTCAATCTATGAGTCCAAGCTGCATCCCTTTTTTTACAAGGGCGCCTACGTTTTTTACGCCCAGCTTGGTGAGCATGCTCAGGCGGTAGTAATCAATGGTGCGTTTGCTTACTGATATCTTATCGGCTATCTGCTGACTGGTCATGTCGAGCGCTATGTAGCGCAGTACTTCTTTTTCCCTGTCTGAGAGCACGGGTATTGCCGAGATTTGTTTTTTTGCTTGTAGCGTGTCCTTTATTACTTTTTCTTTTAGCTCTGTCTCCAGGTATTGCTCACCACGGTACACCTTCAGTATTGCATCGAGCAAAATGTCTTCGCTCGTTGTTTTCAATATATAGCCATGCACGCCTTTACGCAGCATATTCTTGATATAGTATACGCTGTCTTCATTGGTGAGCGCGAGCATCTTCACTTCAGGGTATTGTGCGGCTATTATCTCTGCAAGCTCATCACCCGTTTGCCCCGGCATATGAATGTCCAGTACCAGCACATCAGGCACACAGTTTTTAAGCCCGTTAAGCAATTCACGGCCATTGTGATAACTGCCAGTGAGCTCCATTTCCCGGCTATTGGCCAATATCATTTTCAGGCCGTTTATCACTAATGGATGGTCGTCTGCAATAGCTATTTTTATCATAAACTCCACCCCTGAGGGTGCTCCTTATTTATTTGTTGTCAGGTGGCCTGCGGTTTTAATTCCAGTTCAATAATTGCAGTTGTACCCTTGCCTGGTTCAGACTCCAATGTAAAATGCCCATCCATGCTGCGTACCCTGGTATGGATATTACTCAACCCAAGTCCGCCCTTTGTTTCATTTACGCTAAATCCTATTCCGTTATCTTCTACGCTCACCATCAGCTTGTTCTCATTTTGCAGGAACTGCACTATAACACGATCTGCGCCGGAATGTATAATTGCATTTTTTACCAGTTCCTGTATGATGCGATATAAATTCAGCTTATACTCTTGTGTAAGTTCGTCAAAAGGCCCGTAAGCCTGGAAATCTATTTTCAAAGTACCTTCTTCCTGTACATTATTGCAAAACAGGCGCACTGCCTCCGGCAGACTTTGTTTCAGCAATACATCCGGCATCAGGTTGTGTGCGGTCTTGCGTATTTCATCACCCATTTCGCGCAGCATACCCATAGCATCTCTATAGGCTACCGTCTGCGTTATTGCGGGGTTTTCATGGTGCATCGAACTAAAGCGCATCATTGCTGCGCTGAGCATACCACCTATACCGTCGTGCAGTTCCCGGGCTATGCGGCTGCGCTCATTATCGCCGCCGGCGACAGCCGCTTTGAGAATGCCTATCTCGTTTTCCTTCTCCAGCGTTTTTTGTTTATGAATGGTTTGCAGATAGACGGCTCCCGATACCAGCAGCAACAATAACAGCGAACCTCCGATGGAGAGCAACCAGATATTTTTTCGTGCTATTTTATTTTTTTGCTGCGCGATCATTAACTGGTTTTGCGATAACTGCTTGTCTTTTTCCGCGGTCTGAAATTTTATTTGCAACTGGTTAAATGCAGTAACCTTTTCCACTGCATAAACTGAATCCTTCAGTACCATTATGCTGTCTTCACAATCGAGAGCTTTTTTATATTGACCTGTGGCTTTGTAGATTTCGGCAAGCGTGGAATACGCATCCATAGAGCTCTCCTTCACATCTAACGTTGCGGCCTTTCTCATTGCGGGGACAAGGATCGCCTCTGCCTCCTGGTACCTTTTGAGATGAAATAAAGACTGTGCGATCCCGTAGGAGGAGAATATCTCTATATTATCCGGCTCTTCACTGTAGCGAAGCTTCTCCGGCGCCAATGCGGCTTTGAAGTATGCCGCCGCTTTTTCATACAACCCCGAATCAAAGTAGATGCTTCCGAGGCCCTGGTCTACTTCCGACTCGTTGTTCTTCAGGTTATTTTTTTCGTTTATTGCTTTGGCTTCCAGCATATACTTCAGCGCACTGTCTAATCTGCGATGATCCTGGAAGTAACTGGCTTTGTTGCACAGCACTACCGCGACATTAAAATAAAGTTTTTCCTTTCTTGCCACATCTTCAGCTTTGTCGAGATAATACAGGGTATTACTATCCTGCTTAAAATGGCTATTAAGGGCAGCCAGCGCATTATAAAAAACAAAGTAAGCTTTGGGGTCATCTTTAGGCGCTTCTTTTTGCAATTCATTGAGGCCGGAATCAAAACTCGCGGAAGAAAGTGCATAATTACCTTCTTCATAATACAATGCGCCGATATTCAGATAGCAATTCACTTTCTGCGCGACGCTGCTGGCATATGACAGCGCTTGCTTATTGGCATGAATAGCTTGAGGATTATCACTCTTCTTTGAATACATTTTTGCAATCAGCTTCCATGCCTCCTGCGCCCCCTGCATGTAGTTGCCGGCAATGCTTAGTTTCAGTGGCTCCTGGCATAAATGTATCACACTATCGGGATCAGCCTGCGGCTTATCTGCCGCTGTCAATAATCGTCTGATGAGTAGAGTATCCGTGCCGGGTTTTAAAGCAGTGGTCTGAGCCGCGCAACTATACCCGATACAAATCAACAACACAAAAAGCCCCATACCGCGAAGCAGCAAAAAGGGTAAAGGGGCTATATGGCGATACATGAGCAGTCTTATATAGATGTAATATTAAGAAAAGACCATTAGTTGCTACTGGTATTTATACTAAAGAGTGGGTGGCGGTATTTATGCTTAAAAGGGCAAAAACAGAGGACATAAGATCACAAAACATACTTCGCCACTTAACTAAGGAGTTGGATTTATTTTGCGCTGGCTTTTATCCAGAACAGATTGCTGACGAGTTTATGAAATTATACCCGCTTACATATCAGTCTTTACAGGTACTCGACACAGATGCAGATACACTTGCTACTAAATTACAGAACATTGAGGCGAATATATTTAATCACTTAAGACAGTAAAGAACAAGTATTATTTTACGCTGTTTGAGACTATCTATTTTACTGATAGTAAAGATGTAGGAGATTTGGAGAAACAGATATGACAAAGGTATTGCAAATATGGAATTGTGCCGAAAGTAGTCGTGAATAGCTGGATATGTCTATATAGTATACTAAATAAGTTTGTATTTTGTAGTCCGAAAAATAATACATTTTTAATGTCGAAATTTTATATATGTAACCAAAAACTCATTGACGAAAAAATCAAGGACTTCGTATATCTAAAAACTTCTGATGACGGATGGTCGCACTTTTACAAGGATATTAATACTAATGAGGAATGGGTGCTTACGCGTTATGAAACTGAATATCATGGAGGCGGATGTCCTATATTAAAGAAGTTGCCTCCACCTTCAGTTGAAGAACTAATTGAAATCGCATTGACTTCTGACGAGATTAACGATATCACAGGTGCGTCTATTGAACTTAACGAAAGAGAAAAATATAATAATGATAGTTTTAGGGACATACTCATAAATAAACTGCTACTAATTGATACAAATTGTATTTCGGCTTTTGATATTGAACGATTAAAGACTATTATTTATGAAAGTGAGTTGTATGATGCAAACAACAGGAGAGAAATAGTGGGAAAACACTACACTGAGATTAATAAAGATGCAGAGTTCTATAAAACAATTTCTGTAAAAGCAAAAGCAGTCCTAATTGCAATAAAGCAATAGCCTTAATCTTTATTCGGCAGTTCATAGTAATATCACAGCAATTAATTATTATATACTGCAATTTGACCTGAGCCGCAACCAATATATCTTTTATTATCAATTCCGAAAGAATATGATTCATAAACAGATGATGTAATATATACTTCAATTACTACGCTATCTGATATTGAAAGTATTAGGTCGCCAGTTGTTGCCACAACTTCTATTTGCGTTAAATGTTTGCTTTTCAGTATTTCAGTTACCGATAAAACCAAGTTGATAGGGGCAGGCAATCCGAATTGTTGCTCGTGGTCGGATGATACCCTAACAATTTTTTTATCTCTCAGAAGCCGCCAAAACCCTCCTTCAACTTGTATATCAATTCCATTTGCAAAAGAGAAGTTCCATATATCGTTTTCGTGCAATGTTAAACTAACAAATACTGAGTCTGTCTTAAAAATTAAATCTTGACTACTAATATATTCGGGGTATATAACCATATTCTACATAGTTGATAAATAAAGGTAATTATAATCTGCCACAAATTGTACTCGTGAGATTCCATTTTGTGGCAGGTCTGGCCGCAGGTTAGCCTCCATGGAACAATTCATAGCATATTACAGGGTCAGCACCTCTCGTCAAGGAGCCTCTGGTTCTTATGTCCCTGCGGAACCACAAATTTGTTTACATTCTTATCTTCTTAAAGCCTCATTTTACTCACGCTAAAATCTATTATATTTATTAGTTTTGCGGCCACTGGATGATACACTTTATGCAAATGAAAAGCACTCATATGAAAAACATAACGGTAACTTTATTCCTGGTGATTGCGATGGCAACGGTTTCAAAAGCACAATTCGCTATTGAAGCGGGGTTGAATATGTCGAAGCTGACGCTCAAAGATCAGGGAACGACTTATGCAAACCAGTTCAAGAAGGGCGCGGCAATCGGTATGCTTGCAGATTTGTACGTAGATAATAAGGTGTACCTCGAGCCGGGTGTTTTTGCCGAGATGGCAGGTGCACAAATGCCCAACCACGAAGGCGACTATGAAATTAATACCACCAATGTGCAACTGGACCTGGAATACAAGACGGGCGACAAATGCGGCAGCCGTTTCTTTGCTGGCGGAGGGCCAACGATTATATACATCGCAAGCGGCTTTCTGGATTACGGCCCCTACGACCACGGCGCCAATATTGGCCCTACGCGGTCAGATGATCTGAAAAAAAGAGGATTGGGTCTGAACGGTAACATCGGCTTTATACCGAAGAAGCACTTTTACGTTCGCGCCAGGTTCCTGATGAGCTTAAGTAATATGAAGCCACTGGGAAACAAGGATAATAAAGTAGTACCAATGGAAGCAGGACTGAACTTGGGCTGGTTTTTTAGTCGTTGCAAACCAAGAAAAGAAAGGTATGGTTCTACGTCTGTACGCAAACCTAACCACTGGCGTGGCCTGAGCAAGGGTGTATACTCCCGGCGCGTACGGTACCCAAGGTATCCGCAGAATTGAGTTAAGTACCGAGCTGCTTCTGAAAAAATCTAAACTGGTATAATAATCAACAGTTAATAGCCGCATGAGCATGCTTTAAGCAACGATTTATTGCGGTAAATTATTTACAAATAGCCCTTTACGAATAGTGAAATAACCTGTACATTCATAGAGTGAATCGTGTGCTTATGACGAATGTTCGTACCTATATACTTCTCTTATTCTTACTGATTTGTCCCTGCAAAAATTTATTGCTGACTGCCGAAGCACAGAGTTGGCAATGGGCCAGGGCGGAATCGAATGCAAATAATATTGAAAGCTGGGCAATAGCTGCGGATGCCGCCGGAAATTCTTATTCAGCCGCATCACCTCAATCTGCCGGAGTTCCCGTAAAGTTTGGTAGTGTAGCTATACCTCCCATACCGGGAGGCTTCCAGTCGGTATGGGTGAAGTACGACCCAAAGGGTAATGTATTGTGGGCAGATGGTACGACTGCGGGAAACTCGTCAATAATGGATATAACAACAGATGCGGCGGGCAACCTGCTCATCCTTGGCGCATTCTCGTTCAACATAAAGATCGGTTCTTTTACTGTGGTCAATTCATCCACTACCGGATGGGCGCAATATTTTGTGGCTAAGATAAGTCCCTCCGGTACTGTATTATGGGCCGTAGATGGCGGCGACATAACTGGCGGAGGCTTGTATATACTTACCTATACGTTTCTTGTAGAAACAGGCAAAATAGCCACAGATGCCGCAGGCAATGTGTATGTGACGTCTACATTTGACGAAGCCACTACTACCATAGGCAGCTATACCCTTACCAATACAGACCCTGTTGGTTCTACCACTGACATTTTTCTTGCAAAATACAGTTCGTCAGGCAGCCTGCTCTGGGCCACTTCGATGGGAGGAAACCAGAAAGATTACTCCCTGGGCCTGACTGTTTCTACAACAGGTAATGTATATGTAGCCGGTGAATTTTTCTCACCCTCTATGGCCATTGGCACTACTCTGCTCACTAATCCATATACCAGGTCCCTCGCCTTTATCGCGGAATATGCTCCGACAGGCACACCGCTCTGGGCACAGAGCGCAGGCGGGCCGCTGGGTGCGACGGCCACCGGCCTGGCCCACGACAATACCGGGAACATATATATGACGGGCTCGTTTGATGATGCAACGATCAGCTTTGGCAGCACTACCGTGAGTCGTGCTTATCCCGGATCGGCGTCCCAACCCGCAATGTACCTCGTACAGTATTCACCGGCCAATGTAGTGACATGGAACAAGAGCATCAGTTCACCATCAAGCGCGGTATTTTCCTATGGCATAGCCATAGCGCCTTGCGGCCAGGTGTGGGCAGGCGGCTCCTACACTGATAAGGCTGTGATAGGCCCCGGTGATACGCTGGCTATGGTGCCCAATCCCATTGATCCTGTATTCATAGCGGGTTATGATCTCTCAGGTGGTGTGATAGGCTATGCTGGCATCGCATCCGGCTCTGACGACCAGATGGAGATAGCCTGCGATGGTACAGGAAATGTATTTGTGGGCGGCGATTTTAATGCACCTTTCGTTGTGGTTGGGCCCGACAGCCTGAAAGGCCCTGCCGGAGCTGAGTATATGTTTGTAGCCAAGTACACCAATACTGCCATGATCAACCCCGATACCGTGGTGGGGATAGATACCGCCATCTGTCTCAGCGCAGCAAGTATAGCGGCTGGTGTAACACTGACCGCCTCGCCGGGATATAGTGCTTATTACTGGGACAATGATTCTATGACCACTACGCGGAAAGTGACCACCGCTGGTAAGTACTATGTGTACTGCATCACCTGCGGAGCCCCTGTGCTGGTAGATACTTTTTTAGTAGGGGTACCTGATACTACGTATAAACTAAAAGATACGGCTGCCTGTATCCTGGCGAGCCCGTTAACATTATATGCCCCTGCCGGTACCAAAGATTTGTGGAGCACCGGCAGTACCGGGCCATCTATCTCTGTGAGCGCGAATGGCGTATACTGGCTGCACGCCATAACAGCCTGCAACGTTGCATCCGACACGTTTAAAGTGACGTTTACGCCGGTGGCCGCAACCACCTCTGCCAGTAATACCCAGGTATGTATGGGGTCAGGGCCAACCACACTGAATGTACCGACAGGCTATACTTCTGACCTGTGGAGCACGGGCAGTACTGCAACCTTTATTGCAGTGACCACCGCAGGCGCTTACTGGGTACAAGCTATCACGGGATGCACCATGCTGACCGACACGTTCAATGTAAATTTCATAGCCGAACCGGTGGTGAACCTGGGCAACGATACAGTTTTTTGTCCTGGTGCTGTGATCACATTGAGATCACCCCAGCCCCCTGGCTATACTTACTTGTGGAGCACGCACAACACTGAAAACAATATCGAAGTTGAAATCGCCGGAACGTATTGGTTATCAGTGAACCACCAGGGCTGCATTGCAACTGACTCTGTGATTATAACAGCATTAGCCCCGCCTGATCCCTTCACGCTGGGGCCAGATACAACTACGTGTAGTGAAGATGTGCTGCAGTTATCTGTGCAGGCAGGAGCGTCTTCGCTAGTGTGGAGCACCGGCAGCAAAGACACCAGTATCTCTGTGACAACAGCCGGGACCTACTGGGCTACATTGTCTGATGCCTGCGGCTCTTACGGAGATACCATTAACGTATCTGTAGACAACTGCGAAATATGGCTCCCATCGGCATTCACACCCAACGGCGATAACAAAAATGATATCAGCAGGGTGATGGGTACCTTGCAACATTTCAAAGATTTCTCATTTGGTATTTACAACCGCTATGGTCAGCGTGTATTCTACACACAGGATATTTATACAGGCTGGGACGGTACATTTAATGGTACACCGCAGGACATCGGCACCTATTTTTATATGATCAACTACAGCCTGAACGGGAAGAAAAAAATGATGAAGGGCGATCTGACGCTGATACGTTAAGCATGTTTTGATAGCCAGACCATAGTGGCATGCTGCCCACAATAGAAATTTCATCTGCCGCATATTCCGCCATTTGTTACCCGGCTTATGTCTTTGTAAAATCTAAGGAGAATAGGATTGGTTTATTCATAATAATGGTATATTTACGCCATCAACCGCCATGAACAGACGTTTGCCTTTTTTCAACTGGTCTTTACAAAAAGCCCTGGATACCGAACCTGATAGTTTTGCTAAGGCCCGTATCAACATCATCTATACGATCCTGCTTTTCTCTTTACTGAAAGGTGTTGTGATCATCAGTGTTACGTCCATAAACGGCCAATGGTTACAAATGGCCAGAGCTTCTATTGTCCTGGTGATTTATGCTGTCCTGACCAAAATATTGCTGTATGTTCCTTCCAGGATGAAACTCCTGGCGCACATTATGATCCTGATAGGCATAGCTGTGGTCTGGAGTAATATTTTCATTTACGCACACAAGATCAACCTGCTCACCATTCAGTTTGTGTTCATGGTCATCATGAGTAGCTTTTATATACTGGGTAGCACATTAGGCATCTGGTATTCCGTGATCAGCATTCTGCCTGTGATGCTGGTGCTTGTTTTTAAAGACAATGCCACTGCTTATTTTACCGGGCTGGTGGGACAGGAGATCGCTTCTCCGGGTTTCGAGATCATGGTGGTGCTCAATTTTACGTCCATTATTATCTCTAACTACCTGTTTTATGAGGCATTCCGGATAAACATACGCGAAAAGGAAACCCTGAACCGGCAGTTGCTGATTGCTGTTGACGAGGCCAATAAGCTGGCAGCCACAAAATCAAACTTCCTATCCACTATATCGCATGAGCTGCGTACTCCACTGAACTCCGTGGTAGGTATTTCAGAGCTGTTACTGGCCGACAAGCCTGAAGAAAGGCAGCGGGAAAACCTGCGGATACTGCAATTCTCTGCACTCGACCTGCTTTCGCTCATTAATAATGTACTTGACTTTAATAAGCTGGATTCCGAGAAACTGGTGCTAGAGACGGTACCCATGCATCTGGCAGGCTTTATGCGGAATATATGTTCGGGGTTAAAGATAAAAGCCACTAACAAGCAACTTGACTTTATACTTGACATCGACGACCGGATCGAAAACCTTTATGTGGTCAGTGATCCTACCCGTTTATCACAAGTGATCTATAACCTGGTAAGCAACGCCATAAAGTTTACCGAGACGGGAAGCGTTACGGTAAAGTTGGACTGCACCGATAAAACAGATCAGCAGGCAAGAATATTATTCTCGGTAACAGATACCGGTATCGGCATCCATCCTGACAGGCATCATACTATCTTCGAACTGTTCACACAGGCTGAATCGCATATCACCCGCAAGTATGGCGGAACGGGACTGGGACTGGCCATTGTAAAACAAATACTCGTTTTGTTCAGCAGTGAGATACAACTGGATAGCAGCCCTGGCAATGGTACTACATTCTCTTTCACCATTCCATTCACTACAACCCAACCACCAGCTACTGAGGTCATAATAGCTGACCCTGCAAAGAAAGTAGACCTAAGCCATCTGAAAATATTGGTGGCCGAAGACAATAACTTCAACCGGCTGATCATAGAAAAACAAATGAAGATGCTGGGTGTTACTCCGCTAATTGTGGAGAATGGTCAACTGGCTTACGATACCTACTTAAATGGCCACTTTGATGCTATACTCATAGACCTGCATATGCCGGTATCTGACGGTTATGAAACAACAAAAAAGATAAGGTCACTAACAAACCCTGAAAAATCAGGTATCTATATTATTGCCTTTACTGCTTCTGTAAATGAGCAGGAGCAGATATTTAACGCCGGTTTTGATGACTATCTCTACAAGCCGGTAAACATGGGTGACCTGAGCGACAAATTAGACTTGATAGCGCATAAGGTACGTGTGGGTGTAGTGTAGCGAATGGCTTCTTAACGTCGTGCGCAAGGGATAAAGAACAACTATAGCTGTATCAGGGGCATTATCTACGCAAGGCATACTTTCATGTCTTAAACCAAACGACATGGACTTGCAGACAAAAATAATACTCGATAACTGGTATAGCACTGTGGCGAATACAGACAAGCTGCTGAACTCGCTCACTGACGAACAATTGCAGGGCGATGTGGCACCGGGCCGCAATAGCGGTGTATACCTGCTGGGCCACCTTACAGCAGTGCACGACAGGATGCTGCCACTGCTGGGTTTTGAAGACCAGGCTTATCCTCATTTCAACGAAGTTTTCCTGACGAGCCCCGACAAATCAGGGAAAGACATGCCGCAGGTGAGTGAACTACGTACATGCTGGACGGAAACAAATGCAAAGCTGGACAAACATTTCAAAAGCCTGCAACCCAATGAATGGCTGCAAAGGCATACATCGGTATCTGAGGAAGATTTTGCGAAAGAGCCACACCGCAACCGGCTGAATGTGGTGATAGGCAGGACTACTCATCTGTCTAGCCATTTAGGCCAGTTATTGTTTCTGAAGAAATAAAATAACAAAGGGAGATAGAGTTCATTCGACATGTTCTCTATCTCCCTTTTATCACTCTTCCCGGATGGGGAAGCGTACAACAATTAGTTTTTTAATACTCCCAGTTCTTTACCTGCTTTGATAAAGCCGTCAATGGCTTTGTCTAAATGGTGGCGCTCGTGACCCGCTGATATCTGCACGCGTATACGTGCCTGGCCCTTCGCCACAACAGGGAAGAAGAAGCCGATAACGTATATACCCTCATCGAGCATGCGGGCGGCAAATTTCTGGGCTATCACCGCATCATACAACATGATGGGTGCGATAGGATGCGTTCCCGGCTTAATATCGAAACCGGCGTCTGTCATCCGTTTGCGGAAATATTTTGTGTTCTCTTCGAGTTTGTCGCGTAAGGCAGTTGTTTCGCTCAGCATATCCAGCACAGCAATAGAAGCGCCAACTATAGAAGGCGCCAGTGAGTTAGAGAACAGGTAAGGCCTGCTTCGCTGGCGCAGCATGTCTATGATCTCTTTCCTGCCGCTTGTAAATCCGCCTGATGCACCACCCAGGGCTTTGCCCAGTGTACCGGTGATAATGTCTATCCGTCCCATAACGCCACACAGCTCATGCACACCACGGCCTGTAGCGCCCATAAAGCCCGATGAATGACTTTCGTCTATCATTACCAGCGCATCATATTTATCGGCGAGATCACATACTTTGTCCAACTGCGCAATTGTGCCATCCATGGAGAACACAGAGTCTGTAACGATCAGCCGCGTACGGGCATCCATGTTCGCTTTCAACTGTGCTTCCAGGTCGGCCATGTCATTGTGCTTGTACCTGCCGCGACGGGCTTTGCACAAACGAACCCCGTCTATTATGGAAGCGTGGTTCAGTTCATCAGATATGATCGCATCTTCCTCGCCCAGCAGTGGTTCGAAAACGCCTCCGTTGGCATCGAAGCAGGCAACGTATAGTATGGTATCATCTGTACCTACAAATTTCGATATCTTTTGTTCCAGTTCTTTGTGAATATCCTGGGTACCACAGATGAACCGTACAGAACTCATACCATATCCGCGATTGTCCACTGCAGCCTTGGCTGCTGCCACTACCCTGGGGTGTGATGATAGGCCCAGGTAATTATTTGCGCAGAAATTGAGCACTGTACGGCCATTGACCGTTATTTCCGGCCCTTGCTCCGACGCTATAATACGTTCGTTCTTGAATAAACCTGCGTCTTGTATTTCCTGCAATTCTTTTTGCAGACGTGTATAGAATGAAGGACTTGACATGATATTTCTTTAAACCAATAAATTGAATCAGGACTTACTGCATAGTAAGCGTAGCAGTACAGGTTTCTGTAGCAGAACCGGTAGCAGTATAGTAAATAAGCATCTTCGCCGGCTTGGTAGGGGTAAATTTGCCATTACCCGACAAGGTAACTCCATTACCAATGTTCTGGGAAGTGATGTACAGAGAATCGTTGTCAGGGTTCAGCTTCACAGTGGTGTTGGTAGAAACGCCATAACCGCCGAGGTTGTTTATGGACAGCATGTTTGCAGTGCCGGTACCGGTGCCCGCGGCAGTATATACATAACCACGGGAAGGACAGTTATTGCTGCCGTTCATATTACCGGTGTATAGCGTAGCACAGTCATTGGGCGTCACGATCAGGTTGAAATTGTATGTCTGTGGCTGCGTGCCCGGAGCGGTACCTACTATAGATACAGGATAGGTGCCGACTGCCATATTGGTAGTAGTGTAGACATACTTGTAATAGTAAGTAGGTATACCGGTAGACCGCTGCGGCGATACCGTGATGCCATTGGGTAAACCGTTTACCTCAAGTGTTACTGAGTCAGTAGGAGAGCCTCCCAGGAATTTAACAGTAAGCGCTATGTACTGAGTGCCGGTAGCAGGCAGATAAACATCCTGTGGAGTAGTGTCCTGCTCATTATTTACAGTATAGGAAACAGGTACATGTACATTTTTAGTACACGACACCATTATCGCGCAAAATGCCACTAAGAACAAAACACTTCTTTTCATACGGTTATTTTAAAGCTTAAAGATACGCGCATTTGCATTAAAATTCAACCCATTTCACTTTTTCATCTATAACCGTTGTGCGCAATCCTGGTTTAGCCGGTTCGTCGGTATAACCCAGGAAAATCAACCCCATGACAATATCTTCTGCTCCCAGCCCCAGGTGCTCCTTTAATGCATGCGTGTGCGTCATGCCACCCGTACTCCAGAAGGAAGCAATGCCCGCTGCCGTAGCGCCCAATAAAATGTTTTGTATGGCTGCCGATACCGCTGCTACCTCTTCCAACTGGGATATTTTAGGGTTAATGCCCCTTTTCATCACGGCAATTAAAAGATGTGAGGCTGCATCTGTATTATGCATTAATTTCTCATAAGTGGCGTCCTGGTATTTTTCCGGTGGGGTGTGCTGTTTATAGAGTTCAGCGTGTTGGGCAGCAAACTGCTTCATAGCTTCGTCGGTATACACATAAAAAAACCAGGGCTCGGTTCTTCCGTGGGTGGGTGCCCAATGAGCAAGTGCCAGCAGTTCGCTCACTGTTTGCCTTGGGATAATGCGTCCGTTCATTTTCTTCCAGCTCACCGAGCGGCGGTTTGCAATTACATCGGCCACCTGTTCAAATTGTTTTGTTTCCATAGTTGCGCAAAGGTAATTAATCTATACCCAGGTCCTGGTGATACATATCTGCTTTCATGGTACCCCAGAATATCATTTTGTTATTCTTAGGATCATAAGCTGTAACGACCGTAGCGTCTTCACCTATGGACGGAATGGTCACCTCCACATTTATTTCCTTAAGCAGTTTCTGTTTTTTATTGCGCACCTCGGCATGGCCGGCGGTAAGTAAAAAAGCTGCAACCTCATTATGCAGCAATTCCTGTAGCCGCGTTTTATATTGCATCTTGCCCATATACAGTTCCATCGGGTAATCCAGTGCAGTATCCAGGCCGGATGTGGTGCCGTAAGTAAAATCGCCCAGGCCGGAAAGAAGCTGTAACGACCGGTTGATGTCTTTTATGCTAAACGAAATTGTGTAGTCATTAAACTGTACGTGTACCTGCGGTTTTTGCCAGAGGTTCCTGAGCGCCACCGTATGCTGCGCCAGGGAACAATAAGAAACAGTGAACGCCAGTAAAAAAAGAAATATGCGTTGCATCGTTTGGGTATTTTAATTCTATAAAGTTATGAAAACAGCTAATTTTATCGCCAAATAGTAATTATGAAGAGTTTTGCCAGCGACAACTATGCAGGAGTATTGCCAGAGATAATGGAATCATTGCAAAAAACGAACAAGCTGCATGCCCGCTCCTATGGAGCAGATGAGACCACTAAAAGGGCTACAGAATTGTTCCGGCAGGTATTTGATGCCGATGTGGATGTATACTTTGTGTTCAATGGTACAGGAGCCAATGTACTCAGCATCAGCAGCGCCACGCAGTCATATAACGCCGTACTTTGTTCAGATACTTCGCACATATACAATGATGAATCCTCTGCGCCGGAAACATTCACCGGTTGCCGCTTTTTCCCGCTGGCCGCGAATGACAAGGGCAAGCTGGAACCTGCTACCATCAGCGAACGCCTGATAAGGAAGGGCGACGTGCACTACGCACAAACGGCCATGCTGTCTATAACACAAGCCACCGAATATGGTACCGTATACAAACCTGAAGAGATAAAAGAGATTGCGGCATTAACCAAAGAAAACGGGCTGTACCTGCACATGGATGGCTCCCGTTTTTTTAACGCGGCAGCTTCTCTCGATTGCAGCCTCAGTGATATAAGCAGCAAGGCAGGTGTAGATATTCTTTCGTTGGGGGGTACTAAGGCGGGAATGATGTTTGGAGAGGCCGTAGTGGTATTCAATAAGGAACTGTCAAAGCACATAGCCTACAAACACAAGCAGGTGATGCAACTGGCTTCCAAAACACGTTTTATAGCTGGGCAGTTTGAAGCAATGCTACAAAATGAACTGTGGCGGAAAACCGCTACCCATGCCAATAAAATGGCAGAGCTGCTCTGCAAGTCGCTATCTAAGAACAGAAGCATAAAGATCACCAAACCTGTAGAGGCCAATGCGGTATTTGCAGAGATACCCCGGGGCTGGTATGAGCCATTGCAGGAGCATTTCCCTTTCTATGTTTGGAAAGACAGCACACACGAAGTACGGTTTATGTGCGCCTGGGATACACAGGAAGCGGAAATAATGGCTTTCGCAGATGCTATAAACGCATTGGCACATCCATAAAATATTTTTATTTAGTGGTTGGTGGCGCGGGCAGCATCGCCGGCGTGCCTTTCGCATGTGCCTCCCTGTATTCGTTGAACCAGGCATACAGCACAGGACCTATCATCAACAGAATAAAAAGTATAACTACGAGTATGCCTTTCCGCCTTGAATTATTTTTCACTGGATAAACTTTGGATTAAACATTAATACGGTCACTTTGAATTCTCATTCAATAGCCTGATCACTCCTTCCTGCTGCAATATACGGTAGCCAATACGGTCGTTCGATATGCCATTCCGGAGCTCATAGGTAAATTTATAATTGCCGGTATCAGACATGTTGGTAACGAAATACGAGAACATTATTTTGCTGTTATCGCTAAACTGCTGCGCTACTTCATATAAGTGAGTAGACAGTATCATCAGGTGATTGGGATGGTGTAACAGGCCTTCTACCACAGCGCGGGTACACTCAAAAGCATCATGCACATTTGTGCCCTTGAATAATTCATCCATCAGTACCAGGTGCGACTTATGCTGCAATAGTTTTTCGGCCGTCTGCTTCATGCGTTGCACTTCTGCGTAAAAATAACTTTCGCCACGGAGTATATTGTCCTCTACCTGCATATTGGTGATGATGCCTTGCAGAAAACTGACACGCATGGCTTTTGCTGGTACGCCCATGCCCAGGTGAGCCAATAAGCCGCCTACCCCTAACGCCCGCATAAACGTAGTTTTACCAGACATATTGGCCCCGGTGAGCAATAAAAAATTCCTGCTGTTATCAAATGTAAGGTCGTAGGCTACTGGATTATTTATTAGAGGATGCCGGAGCGCAGTGGTCTCAAAACAAACCGTTGTCTCAGGCAACAGTTCCGGAAATACCCAACCATTATCGGTTGTTGCCTGAGCCATAGAGCGCCAGGCATCAAGTCGTGCATAGCTGGCTATAAGGCGGTACACCATATTCTTCATTTCTCTGCGTGCCCGGTAGTTGAGCTGCGACAGGCGGGCGAATTTCGTTTGTTTTGTGATGCCCATCACATCAGGTACTAACCTGTGTTGCAGCTCGTCCTTTATTAAATTCAGTTCCCGCAGCAACAATGGTGGAACGTCTTTCGAATCTGCAATATTTGCAAGCTCCGTACAGCCCTTCAGGAAATCTGATAAATGAGATAAGGAGAACTGAATGAAAAAATACTCCTGCCGGTTAAAGAATTTCTGCAAAAAAGAATTCAGCGAAAGGGTCAAGCCCGAAGGCGGCGTAGTAATGCTATCCGCCGACTCGAAATATTTATCCAGCATTACCAGTGTGCCGTTCAGTATGACTGTAGGCCATAGGTGCTGGTGAGCAGCCCAGAACTTCACTGCGTCCTGCAGCTCCTTCAATTGCTCATAGGTGGCCGGTGGATTTTGTACGTGCCTACGCAGCATATCACGCCCCGCCTGTGTAGCAGTATGGTCAATCAATGCAAAAACATCTCCGCTCCCGTCAGAAGCGAATATAGAAAGGTCACGGAGCGTTGTTTTATCGTTTTGCACGGTGGAGGTTATTGATCAATTATCTTTCAAAGACCAAACGTTGTCCCCGCACATCATCATTCACTTTACCGCTTTGGTAAGCGATCTCACCGTTCACAAATGTGTAGCGCACTGATGCAGGGAAAGTATGGCCTTCAAATGGCGACCAGCCACATTTATACAGTATGTTTCCCTTGGTCACTTGTGTCTGCTCTTTCATGTCTACCAGCACCAGGTCGGCATGATAGCCTTCGCGTATGTAACCGCGCTTAGCCACCTGGAAGCACTGTGCGGGCGCATGGCACATTTTCTCTACCACTTTCTCTATAGTTATGCGGCCCTGCTTCACATATTGCAGCATCAGCAGCAGGGAGTGTTGCACCAGTGGCACGCCCGATGGCGCTTTCAGGTAAGGCTGTTGCTTTTCTTCCCACGTATGCGGTGCATGGTCTGTGGCTATAATGTCCAGCCGGTCGTCGAGGAGCGCCTCCCAGAGCGCGGCTTTGTTCTCCGGTGCTTTTATGGCCGGGTTACATTTTATCAGGTTACCATATTGCGCATAGTCGTCAGCGGTAAAATGAAGGTGGTGCACACACACCTCGCAAGTGATGCGCTTGTCCTTCAGCGGAAACATA
>Ga0206949_1040_pt1 | contig 46874 bp, 43 predicted proteins | sample Alteio_BWOrgHeat_40_FD_153240 | JGI IMG/M metagenome (GOLD analysis project Ga0206949, IMG submission 153240) | Enriched cells from forest soil in Barre Woods Harvard Forest LTER site, Petersham, Massachusetts, United States -... | ecosystem: Environmental > Terrestrial > Soil > Temperate forest >...
AAAGTTTTTTATTGATGGAATGGATCGACGCGAGGCGACCGACAGCGAAGGCGTCCGAAGAATTAGGAAGAAATCTCGCCCAAATGCACAGGCGCAGTGCAGACTATTTTGGTTTAGACTACGACAATTACATGGGTTCCCTGCCGCAAAGCAATAAAATACATAACAACTGGGCTGATTTTTTTATTGAAGAGCGGTTGATGCCAATGGTTAGCATTGCCATGGACAAACAATTATTGACTAAAGGCGACATTGCAGATTTTGGGCTGCTTTACAAAAACCTGTCGGGATTATTTGACGAAGAAGCGCCAGCGCTAATTCATGGCGACCTGTGGGGCGGCAATTACCTTGTCGACACTAACGAGCGGCCATTTTTGATAGACCCGGCAATTTGTTATGGACACAGGGAATTCGATATGGCAATGACCAGCTTGTTTGGTGGCTTTTCAAATGAGTTTTACCGGGCCTATAACGATGTCTTTCCATTGGCAGGTGGATGGGAGGGTAGGGTTGACTTATGGAATTTGTACCCGTTACTGGTGCATTTGAATTTGTTTGGGATAGGGTATTTGGGGCAGGTGACGGATTGTTTGAGGGGGTATGTTTAATCTGAAATTCCTTCATGTCATTTCGACCGCGGGGAGAAACGACATCGATTCAAATTATTGTGCGACTTCCACGAATACCGGTGTTTCCGTCACCTGTATTTTGATCTTGCCATTAACCGTGCTTACCTGGCTTTTATCCGTTACATCCGTTCCAATTTTTAGATGGTAAACATTCGCTTTGGCCGCTTTGCCTAAATCGAGGGTGTAATTAGCCATACGCCCGGTTTCGTCGGGTATCGTCAGCACATACATGGTTTTTTTACCCAACTGGTAAACATCAACCAAAGGATCGGCATGAATGGTTTTTACATAATTGTAATCGCCCATCAATTTGGCGGTTTGCAAAATGTAATCGGCAGCCGGGCGGCGTTTAATACCTTCGTTCAGACCAGAAGTGGCATATTGGGTGGTACCGCCGGCATGATCGTCAAAAAGCTGGTAAAAAAATACGCGTTTAATGCCATAACGGATATACAGTAGTGAAGTACGGATTATCCAGTCAGCCTGCTGTTGCAGTGCAGTTTTGTTGCCAATGGCTTCGGCTTTTTGGTAGCTTGCCGGGTTAATATCATAACCGGTTTCAGTAAGCCAAACTTCCGGGTGCTGCGGCAAACTGTTGGCTAGTTTTACGAATGAGTTGGCAATGCTGCCATCATTTGATATCTCCGGCGCTATGCCTGTTGTTGCGCGTTTATGGGTGCGCACATCGCCATTATTGGAGTATAAATGGTAGTTGATCACATCAAAACACAGGTTTACGCTGCCATCTTTTTTATAACCCCGGTTTTTTTTGCACCAGTTAATTATCTGCTGTACGTAATCGGTACTGGCCGAGGCTAAACCGCCCATCACCACTACCATATTTGGGTCGGCGGTTTTTACGCCGGCGTCTTTACCAAGCTTGCCCATATTGCCATCGTAAAATGCGGACAGATTCGCGGCATATTCTTCAGCGGTTTGATGAGTTTCGTCGGATCCCCACCAGCGGTCGCGCTCGTTGCCGCACTCGATATATTTGATCAGCCCCATGCCGGCCAAAGGCTGGTTAGGTATATCGTCCGGGTAACGTTTTTTGGTATCGACTTTGATCAGCGATCGGTCGATATTTTTATTATACCCATACCGGGCCGCAAATTGAAATGCCATATGCGCCTGGTCGACGTATGATGCCGGGTCGCTAAGGCTTTTGCCATAAGGTACAGGCGCATTATCATTATCCCGGGCGACGGGAGGGTAGGTGTTATACATCCATTCGGGGCAGTTTTTCAGGTCGGCCAGCATTAAAATGCCATCCTGTTTGCAGCGGGCATAAATCACGTCATAATCCCAATTGCCGCTAAAGGCAGGGTTAAAAGTATAATCGCCTTTTACGCTTTCGATGCGGTCCCAGTTCAAATAGTGGCGTACGGCGCCGAACGTTTTGATGAGCGCATAGTTATCTTCATAAATGTGTTTCCTGTCGTTCGGGCTGGCGGGGTTTTCCAAAAAGTTCCATTCATAGGCATTGATGCCGAACATATTTTTTAGAGGAACAGGCGTACCCGGGCGGACAAAGTTTAGCGGCGGAAGGTTAATAGGGTTGATGCGCGTAGTATCAGGCCCCGCTGCCGCTTTATCGAGCGCCCTGACAGCCAGGCTGTCGGCATTGATGTTTTCATTATTGCAATTGCAAAGAAATACAATTGCAGAAAGAATAAGGACAGATTTATGGCGAAAGATCATCCGTATAAATATAAACTAAGATTTATACGATGGAAAGGATTTTTAGGATGTTGTATGAACACGATTTAAAGGATGTCTGAACCATGATTTATAGGATTTAAGGATTATAGGATGAAAGCGGCTTTGGGTTTAAAATCCTGACATCATTAAATCCTATAAATCATGGTTCAGACAACATCTTTCAAATCCTATAAATCCTAGTTGACGCCCTCAAATTGCAAAGTGCTCAAATATCTGTACAACCCCTGTTCATTGGTGATCAATTCATCATGGCTGCCCGACTCGATGATCCTTCCTTTTTCCAACACGATTATCTTATCCGCTTCGCGGATAGTAGATAAGCGGTGTGCGATGATGATGGATGTACGGTTCTTCATCAATTCTTCCAACGCTTCCTGTACCAGGCGCTCCGATTCGGAGTCGAGGGATGAGGTGGCTTCATCGAGGATGAGAATAGACGGGTTTTTCAGGAGCGCACGGGCTATTGCGATGCGCTGGCGTTGTCCGCCGGATAGTTTTACGCCGCGTTCGCCTACAATGGTGTCATATCCTTCAGGGAACGACATCACAAACTCGTGTGCATTGGCGCGTTGCGCGGCTTGTATAATGTCCTCCTTATTAGCGGTTAGCTTGCCATAAGCGATATTCTCCAGTATCGAGCCGCCAAAAAGCATAACATCCTGCGGCACAATGGCCACCTGGTTGCGTATATCGGTGAGCGAATATTCATTTGAAGGGATGCCGTCAAAAGTGATCGTTCCGCTTTGCGGGTGATAAAATTGAAGGATTAAAGCCGCCATGGTGGATTTGCCCGATCCGCTGGGCCCCACAATGGCTACCCGCTGCCCGGTTGCCGCCTCGAATGAAACATTATCCAGTACGGTTATTTCGGGACGGGAAGGGTACGCAAAGCCGACGTTTGAGAAGGTAAGCGCGCCGCCAATGCGCTGGTTAATGGCATTATTTGTTTCGGAGATGGAGATTTCTTCGCCTTTTTCGTCCAGTATTTCCAGGACGCGCTCACTTGCGCCAACCGCTTTTTGCACATTGGCATACAGATCAGGGAAACTGCCCATCGCACTGCCGACGTACATTGCATAAAACGCGAACGTCACCAAACCGCTTACTTCGAGCTTGTGATGACTAACCAATACACAGGCATAAGCAACCAATGCAACCATCGCACCAAATAAACATAGCACAATAAATGACACGAACATGCCCCGATATTTAGCGCCTTTTATGGCGATATTGGCCACATCACGAACATTGCCCCCATAACGGGCCGCCTCATAGGCTTCGTTAACGAACGCCTTAACAATTGCTATTCCCTGCAGGGTTTCCTCGATCACGGTATTTGACTCGGCCAGCTTGTCTTGTGCCTGCCGTGAAATTTTACGGATAAAACGACCGAATATAATGGCCACGACGATGAGTGGCGGAACTAATATTAACATGGCCCCAGCCAGGTAAACCGAGATAGTCGCCATCAGCGCCAGTCCGCCCACGAACAGCAGCGATTGGCGGATCAGTTCAGCAATAGTGGTTGTTAGCGTATCCTGTATCTGGCTAAGATCAGCCGAAATGCGGCTGTTCAATTCTCCTACCCGGCGGTTTGAGAAAAAATTCATCGGGAGGGTAATGAGTTTGAAATAGGTATCGCGCCGTATATCTGCCAGCGAGCGCTCGGCCACGTTTACAAACCACAATATCCTGAAAAAAGAAACGAATGCCTGCCCAAGCAAAATTGCAATGGAAAATAGAAAAATGCCGCCAATAGTAGCTGGCAGCAGGCCAAAGGTGTGTCTGCCCTGGGCAGTATCGATCAGCGATTTGATCAACAACGGAAACGCAAGGCCAACCAGGCTTGACAAAAATAAAAATAACAAAGCAGCGATAAACATGCCCCTATAGGGTTTTAGATAAGCCATCAACCGGGATACCTTCCGTAAGGTCTCCTTGTTTAGTTTTGCCTTTGGTAATTCTGCTTCCGCTTTATTGCTGCTGTTTAGTCGTCCTCTGGCCATTTATGCTCCTTTTAATTTGTCAGACGATTGAGGTGACAAAAGATTTTAAAGGTATGATAATTTTGATTTTTTGACCCGGTAACATTTTTTCGATACGCTTTGAACCAGGTTCGACGGCGTTTGACCGTGTTTTATAGGCCTTTGAAATTCGTTTGAACGGTCATGAAAGGATTCACGCCCGTAGGGGGCGACCCTTGTGGTCGCCCTGAATTTACCCAATGCAAACAATGCCACCGATAATATTGAATGTTTAAACTGATGGGGACGTTGCGGCCGGCCGGTTCGTGCCCGCTATACCAGGCCAGCCACAAGGGGTTATTTTTTCGCGCCGTTTCGCAGTTTTTCATGCTTCCTGGAAATCGATAATCACGCTGTCACCAAGGTTAAGGCCCAGCAGGCCGCTGGCGTTCCCTTTGTTAATTGCAATTTCGAGGTGGTCGCTAATGCCGAACAGGCAAAGTTTTTCGCCTTCGGGCACTTCATTATAGTGCCAACTCAGGTGGCTGATCGTTTCGTTCCGTTTGAATGACAATAAAAACTGGCGCCCCTGCTGAACGCCGGTGAAAAAATCTTTAGTGATATTGGTGATAACATTCTGAAAGGAGTCGATATAAATCACCACTCCCTTTATCAGGTTTTTTTCGATCACCGGCTGCAGGTTCATTTTCTTTTCAATATCCGGAACCGGGACGCCGATCTTCGTTAGTTTGCCGCCATTAGCCAGGTGACAGGCAGCTTTTACAAAAATATCGGCCAGCGGGAAGTGCAGGAATTTAAGATCCTGCATGATGTTCAACTCGACGATCTCCTCGGGCTCCCTGTCAAACATCAGCGAAAAAATGCCGTTATCAGCGCCGACGAAATAATGGTTTTTATATTTGATGGCGAGATAGCGCGTTTCCGCTTTGTAAACGGTATCTATGCCAATCAGATGGACGGTATTATCCGGAAAATAATGGAAGCTGTTCTTTAAAATAAAGGCGGCCTGCTGGATATTGTAAGCCGCAACGCTGTTTGTGATATCGACAATACTAACCGTCGGCAGCAACTTTAAGATACTACCTTTAAGGGCAGCCTGATAAATATCTTTATCGCCCAAATCAGTAGTTAAAGTTATTATTGCCATTAAAATTTTAAATATTTATCACTAATCTTGTGCAAGCATTTTTAAAACAGATATGAGATATGAGATGTGAGATTTGAGACGGTAATTTTTATCTCAAATCTCAAATCTCAAGTCTCACATCTCTCAAACGTGCTACAAATATTCAATTTTTAATTCATAAAAATCTGCAACTAAAAATCAATTTGTATTGAACGAACTTAAATTGTCAATCGACGAAATTAACCCCGCGGTGTTATGGGGCCCTAACAATGATCACTTCGAGATCATCAAAAAGCAATATCCAAAGCTTAAAATAGTGGCCCGGGGAAACGAGGTAAAGGTGCTGGGGGACGACCACGAACTGAATATTTTCCAGGATAAATTCAAGCATCTGCTTCAACATGTGGAGAAGTACGAGAATTTAAATATAACCGACATCGAACGGATATTGGGCGCAAAGGCGACAGATATCCCGCTACCGGATCAATCTGCCGATAAATTTGCGAGTGGGGAGGTGATCGTATTCGGCCCAAATGGCCTAATGGTAAAAGCCCGTACGGCCAACCAGCGCAGGATGGTTGAGGGCATTGGGATGAGTGATATTTTATTTGCCATCGGGCCGGCAGGCACCGGTAAAACTTATACCGCGGTGGCCCTGGCAGTAAGGGCATTAAAGAATAAGGACATCAAACGGATCATTCTTACCAGGCCGGCTGTGGAAGCAGGGGAGAACCTGGGGTTTTTGCCGGGTGATTTGAAAGAAAAGATCGACCCGTATTTACGCCCGCTCTACGATGCGCTTGATGATATGATACCGGCTGAAAAGCTGAAGGTTTATTTGGAGAACCGTACTATTGAAATAGCTCCGCTGGCATTTATGCGCGGCCGCACGCTGGACAATTGTTTTGTTATTTTGGATGAAGCACAGAATGCCACCGACATGCAGTTAAAGATGTTTTTGACCCGCATGGGGCCTTCGGCTAAGTTTATCGTTACCGGCGATGTTACCCAGATAGATTTGCCAAAGAAACAGCAATCCGGACTACATACGGCTTTGAGGATTTTAACGGATATACAGGGTATTGAAATCGTGTATCTGAGCGGTGAGGACGTGGTACGACATAAATTAGTAAGAAAGATATTGGCCGCTTACGGCGACATTCAGTAAAGTGGTGAGTAGTGAGTGGTGAATAGTGAATCGTCATAAAAACCACTCACCACTCACCATTAACAACTCACAATAATGGAAGCAATTAAAGAGACACACTACAATTTTCCCGGTCAGACCAACTTTTATAAAGGTAAGGTCAGGGATGTTTATACGATAGATAATAAATATTTGGTGATGGTCGTAAGTGACCGTATTTCCGCATTTGACGTGGTGTTACCTGAGCCGATCCCCTACAAAGGACAAGTATTAAATCAAATCGCAGCTAAGTTTTTAGAAGCCACATCGGACATTGTTCCGAATTGGGTGGTGAGCGTTCCGCATCCGAATGTGACCATCGGTCGCATTTGCGACCCATTTAAGGTAGAGATGGTGATACGGGGATATCTTGCCGGCCATGCCTGGCGCGAATACAGTGCTGGTAAGCGGCTGCTTTGCGGCGTGGCTTTACCGGATGGCTTAAAAGAGAACGATAAATTACCTGAGCCAATCATCACCCCAACTACTAAGGCATCAGTAGGTCATGATGAGGATATTTCGAAAGCGCAAATATTGGCGAGGGGTATCGTATCGGCCGCAGATTACGAGCAGTTGGAAAAGTATACGCACGCGCTATACCAACGGGGGACGGAGATCGCTGCTGACCAGGGTTTGATCCTGGTTGATACGAAGTATGAGTTTGGGAAGGCAGACGGTAAAATATATCTTATTGACGAAATTCATACGCCTGACTCATCCCGGTATTTTTATAGCGAAGGTTATGCCGAAAGGCAAAAAAAAGGCGAGCCTCAAAAACAGCTTTCCAAAGAATTTGTGCGGAAATGGCTGATTGAAAATGGCTTTCAGGGCAAGGATGGCCAGGTTGTGCCGCTAATGACCAAAGAAATTGTTGCCTCTATATCCGATCGCTATATTGAATTATACGAGCATATAACCGGCGAAGCATTTGTCAGGACTGATAATGAAAATGCACTGGTCCGACTCGAAAAAGCGATAAATTATGAATTAACTAAATTGTAATTTTTTTATTGTACTCAAAATATTATATCTTAGCTTTTTAATTAGTCCCAAAAAATGAAATTTACGGTTGATAAACACGAAAAGTATATTCTGTTAAAACTAAACGAAACGAAATTAAATTCACTGATATCTCCGCAGCTAAAATCTGAGTTGATATTAATGAACACGGAAGGCCAGCGGAATATTATTTTTGACATGTCACAAGTAAAGTTTGCTGATTCATCGGGTTTAAGCAGCCTGTTGGTAGGTCACCGGTTATGTAAGAATGCAGCCGGCACTTTTATCCTCACGGGCTTGAATGACGCCGTTGCCCGCCTCATAACCATTTCGCAACTTGATAACGTGCTTTCAATCGTTCCCAGCCCCGAAGAAGCGATTGACCTTGTTTTCATGGAGGAAATTGAAAAAGAACTGAAAAAAGAAGCAAAATAAAAACAACTATTGTTTACCAGCAATGAAATTTGAGGTAACAATACTTGGCAGCAGTTCGGCAACCCCCATTTTTAATCGTAATCCCTCCTCACAGGCCCTTAACATCAACGAAAGGCTTTATTTAATTGATTGCGGCGAAGGTACGCAGCAGCAAATGCTTAAGTTTGATGTGAAGATCGGCCGCATCGATCATATTTTTATCAGCCACCTTCATGGTGATCATTACCTGGGCCTTGTAGGCCTGCTATCCTCAATGCACCTTAATGGCAGGGTAAAACCGCTTCATCTTTTTTGTCCCCCCTTATTAAAAGAAATTATCGACCTGGAGCTGCGTTGTTCAGACACCGTGCTGCAATTTCCCATCGACTACAGGTTTACAAACCCTGAAGCGCCCGAGGTTATTTTAGAAAATCCGGACGTAATTGTAGAGTCGATACCACTTGACCACCGGATACCTTGTACCGGTTTCTTGTTTCGCGAAAAAAAACGTTTGAGAAAACTATTGAAAGAACGCCTCGCGGAACTTAACATACCTATCGAATATTTTTCGCCATTGAAAAAGGGCGCAGACTACACCGGCCCTGACGGTAAGACCATAAAAAATGCGGAGCTTACGACGGACTCAGCAGAGCCAAAAACATACGTGTACTGTTCGGATACACAGCTTAACCTTAGCTATTTTGAGCAGATCAGCAACGCCACCCTGCTTTACCATGAGGCGACTTTTTTGCACAACATGCTGGAGCGGGCTATCGAAACTAATCACACAACTGCTTTGCAGGCCGCCGAAGTAGCTTTACAAACCAATGCCGATAAGTTGCTAATCGGCCATTTTTCAGCCCGTTATAAGACCTTAAACGAGCTGCTTGAAGAAGCCCGAAGTGTATTCGCCGAAACAGAATTGGCCATCGAAGGAAAAACGTTTTTAATCGGCGATTGAACTTTGCATCAGGGCAGACGCATTGAAATAGCTCTGGGCTTATTTGCCATGTAAAGCTTAGATTTTTAACCACAAAGGACACAAAGATTTCGCAAAGAGCACAAAGCTAAGCACTTTGCGACCTTCGCGGTTTTCTCTTTGAGTCCTTTGCGGTTAAGATTATACATCATAAAAGTAAAAGGTAATTTATTCAGGATAATTCTATTCAAAATAATTTTTAACGCGTCTGCCCTGAACTTTGCATGCGGCCGATTGTAAAGCCCTGCCTATTTTGCTAATTTTACCCACCAATTGTAACACATGAATAAAGTAGTTAAGGACGCCGACGCGGCTATCCATGACGTTAAAGACGGCATGACCCTTATGCTGGGTGGCTTTGGCCTGTGCGGCCTGCCTGAGAATTGTATAGCGGCTTTGGTGCGAAAGGGGTTGAAGGACCTCACCTGTATATCCAACAATGCCGGCGTTGATGATTTTGGCATCGGGCTGATGCTAAAGCAGCGGCAGGTAAAAAAAATGATCTCGTCCTACGTGGGCGAAAATGCCGAATTTGAAAGACAACTATTGAGTGGTGAACTGGAAGTTGAACTGATACCGCAAGGAACGCTCGCAACGCGTTGCATGGCCGCCGGGTATGGAATGCCGGCAATATTTACGCCGGCAGGTATCGGCACCGAAGTGGCTATAGGCAAAGAGATAAGGAATTTTAAAGGCAAGGATTACTTAATGGAAATGGCTTTTGAAGCCGATTTCGCGATAGTTAAAGCATGGAAGGGGGATTCGTTGGGTAACCTAATCTATAAAGACACCGCGCGTAACTTTAATGCAGTAATGGCAATGGCAGGGAATGTAACGATTGCCGAAGTAGAGGAATTGGTTGAACCTGGAGAACTTGATCCTAACTTTATTCATACTCCAGGCATTTATGTTCATCGCATTTTCCAGGGAAAAAATTACGAGAAAAGGATAGAACAAAGGACTGTTAGAAAAAGATAAGCCATGCTTACGAAAGAAGAAATAGCGAAACGAATCGCGCGAGAAATAAAGGATGGTTATTATGTTAACCTTGGCATTGGCATCCCCACGCTTGTAGCCAATTACATACCTGAAAACATGGATGTGATTCTGCAATCAGAAAACGGCCTGCTCGGGATGGGACCTTTCCCCTTCGAAGGCGAGGAGGATCCCGACCTGGTGAATGCCAGCAAGCAAACCATTACGATGCTGCCGGGCTCGGCGGTATTCGATTCGGCGATGAGTTTTGGGATGATCCGGGCAAAAAAAGTAAACCTCACCATCCTGGGCGCCATGGAAGTTTCGGAGAACGGCGATATCGCCAGCTGGAAGATCCCGGGCAAAATGGTAAAAGGCATGGGCGGCGCGATGGACCTGGTGGCATCTGCTGAAAATATTATTGTTGCCATGCAGCACGTAAACAAAGCTGGCGAATCAAAGTTGCTGCCTAAATGTACGCTGCCGCTTACCGGTATTAACTGTATTAAAAAGATAGTGACGGAACTGGGTGTGTTTGATGTTTTACCTGAGGGTGGTTTTAAATTGCTGGAGCGCGCGCCGGGCGTCTCGATTGAACAAATAAGGACAGCTACAACGGGGAAACTTGTTATTGAGGGTGAAATACCGGAGATGATTATCTGATACTTTGAGGACTATCGACTTTACTTTCTAACATCTTCTTATAAATCTAAACGAGGCAAGATTTTACCGCAAAGAACACAAAGTGAAAGACACAAAGGTCACAAAGCCTGAATGGTTTGTCATTTTTTTCTCCGTGCTCTTTGTGCCTTCTCCGTGTTCCTCTGTGGTTAAAACTCCTTTAGTCTGTTAATTTTACCCACATTTCAAATCTTCAAATCAAGCTTTTCCCTTAATTCCCTCGAAATCGCCCCTGTCGCGCAAATAATATCTTCCGCTTCGTGTGTATTGTTGGTAATGATCTGGTCGCACTCGTCCCTGTAAGGCAGCAGGTACTCATTATAAGCCGGCTTGACGTGGTTTTCCCATCTGTATAGCACGTCTTCGTGCGAATACCCACGTTCAGCGAGGTCGCGTTTTAGCCTCCGGCCAAGGGCGATATCATTATCTGCTTCTATAAAAATCTTAAGATCAAGCGATTCTGCAATTTTTCTGAAGTAAAGGATAAACAATCCTTCGACCAGCATAATGGGCGCCGGTTTTATTTCCAGCATTTTGGGGACGATATCCGGATTATTAAAAGTGTATTCTTTTTTTAAAACTGTTTCACCCCTGATCAGGCTGGCAATGTCATCTTCAAAATGCTGATGGTCAATGGTAGCAGGAAGGTCGAAATTATACAGCATATTTTCCTCCTTGGTCATGGTATGGGCCACTGGGATATAATAGTCGTCCTGTGAAACCGAACACACTTCGGCGGGTGAAAAATGCTCCAGGAAACATTTCAAAAAGAAAGTTTTACCCGAGCCGGTTCCGCCGGCTACACCAATGATATACGGTTTATTCATTCGGGCTGCCGTAGCTGATGTCCACATGAAAACGCTTATCCAGCGCACCCAGTGCATCAGCAACGTTTTTGGTCATCACAATGATCACGTCCTTTGTCGACTCGTTGTCGGTAAACCGGCCAACTACTTTTGCAAAGGTGGTGCGGTTTGTCATCGGGTTGGTGATCTTGATAACCGTGCCGATGGGGGCGGTGCGGTGCAATACTAATTTTTTATTTGCATCCAGGCCGGGGTCATCCATCCAGGTGGCCACGCCTTTCTCGTTTTTTTCAAACAAGCCAAAACGATTGGCATTTAAGTGCCGGTCGCTGCTGTCTTTATTAATAATTACAACCGATGTGGAGTCGCGCTTAGCAATAATCGGCGTTGAATCGGGAGCAACTACTGATGGCCGTACCTGTGTTTGAGCGGGCGCCGCAGCGCTGCCGGTTTGAATCAGCAATATTTGCCCCGGTTGCAGGTTGGTGGAAGTTAGGTTATTCAGTTTTGTTAATGCATCAACGTTGGTATTAAACCGCTTGCTGATGCCATACAAGGTCTCGCCTGCCGAAACCTTATATTGAAATGGTGGTGTGTTGTTTTCAACCGGTTGCTGTACAGGCTGTTGTACCGGTTGCTGCACAGGTTTTTGAACAGGCTGCTGAACAACGGGCTCGGGAGCGGTTTGCTGCGCTGGGGTTGATGCCGTCTCGTCGGCATTATCTTCTTGCTGATGTTTGTGCTTTTTCTTTTCGCGTTCCGCTTTGGCTTCCTCTGCCAGTCTTTCCTTTTTCTGTTTAGCGGTTTCTTTTTTGGGCGCATCTGCGGTTTCTTTTGCCTTGGATGAGCCTTTAAAAGGCATATTTGTGGGTATATCTATTGTCTTTCCGATGGTTAAGGTCGCCTTTTTTATCCCGTTATATTTCATTATTACTTCGGGCTTAACATGATAGCGTTTGCCGATAGCGTAATAAGTATCGCCTTCTTTTATCTTATACCGGACTATTTTTTTTCCATCGTCGCTCCTTACGCCAACCGAATCGATTACAGGTTTCGCAAATGCTGCAGCAGAAAGAATAGTGAAAAGGACCGAGGTTAAAAGAATTTTAAACTTCATAGTATAAATCAATATTTTAAAGGGACAAAACTTTAAGTTCCGACCTGTTTTTTATATAAATAAGATGGTTTTTATAAAGGATAAACGCCTCCGGCTGCATTTTTTGTATACCGGAATTCATTATATCTTCATAAACCAGGCCTGCTTCCGTAAAAACTTCAAGCAATTGGATTAAGCCGCCACCTTTTAACGCGTGCAAAGATACAATTCTGAAATTATTGTGCTCAAGATAATGCACCGTATTTCCAAATGGGTGTTTATGACCCAAGTGGTCAGGCAAATTATTTGCTTCTTTCAAATCGGGGTACACAATACTGCTTTTTAGTTCTTTATATACAGACGGTTCATAAACGCGGGTTGTTGCACCGGTTTTAATATCAGCCAAAAATAATTTGCGCGGATGCACGCGGGAGTCGTATACCACAGGGCCGTTTTCCGACAAATAGTCAAAAGATAAAGCATAATCGGTCCAGATCACCTCGCCAGTTGGCGCATCAATGGCCATCAAACCCTTATGCGCCGGGCCGGTTTCTGTTTGATAAAAATGCAATAACAAAACGCCCTCATAAGCAGCTTCAATGCCGGTAAGCCAGCGTTCAGGTATGCCCAGGTCTTTAAATAAAATATTGCCGGTAGATAAATTGATCGCACTGAATTGAACTTTTTTGTCGGTATGGTCGCGGGTCTCCAGGAAGAGTATGCCGGTTAGTTCATCGATCTCCATCCGCCAGATATCGCCTGTAAATTGCTCGTCGGTTAGAAGTTTCAGAGGCATAGTTGCAAAGATGGGGATTCTTGGCGAACAGTGTGCCTGATGGGTATTGAATCTAACCTAATTAGGCCGGAATTTAATTTCGTTGCTCCAAATTATATTGTACCTGTATAACTCCTCCTGATAAAGAAAAAATGAGCCACTTGTGTTTATGTTCAATCCTACTTTAAAAAAGGGGTTGTTAGTTTGATTGTCCCTGTTGAGAATAAAAGCAATGTTTGTTGTATGGGTTGAATAAGGTAGCACCGTAATCATCGTCGGTATATTTTTAGTGCAGGCGGTACTAAGTATTTCAAATGCGTCGTTATCGATACGGTAAAAGGCCTGCCACGAACACGTCATTGAACAATATCTCAGTGTATCATTACTATCATTGTGAACCGTTACGGGTAAGATAAAAAACTCCTTTTCTTCATAGGCATATTCTCGATTCGTTCTTTTAACAATCTTATTTTGATCTATTGTTATCGTATAGTGTTTTTTTTCTTCATTCGTCAAAAGATGAAGGCTTGCTGTAGGTAAGTTCAATTTTTCTTTTTGTTCTTGTTCATCCCAGTCTGAATTCGAGGCGTATGAACTGCCATCTTTATCGTATTTTAACAATGCTGTGTCGCTCAATATCTCGGGATCGTGAAATTTACGGTCCGCCTTAAAATCATTGGATTTGAACCATTTGTAAAATTTCATCTCGATTTTTAAACGAACGAGTTCATGCGGCTGCTTTTCAATCAACAGCTTCAACGGGATCAATAACGATCTATGCGGGGGGATAGCCAATTGCTCAAATTCTGCATTGTTGCATTCCTCATCAGATAAATGCACATAATCATTCTTTGTAATTGAAAAAAGCTCGGTCGGGTGGCAGTCTGAACCCCAAAACTTCAAAGTATCATCGGAATAATTGACGATAAATGCGCGAAGTACCTCATATCGGTGCTCAATATTTCCGCCTAAATCACCCGAAAAATAAGAGCCGATTATTAACAGTCGTGGCGATTGAACCGGTCGCCCCTGGCTTTGACCGTTGATTGCCGCCAGCCAGACGCCAACACTCACCAACCACATTAATTTAAATTTACCGGCCATACTTACGCTGCTTACAGCCTAAATTTATAAATTTGGCGGCTGCTACACAAAAAACAGCAGATTATATTTTTTATGAGTAAAGGGGTTGTAAGTAAAGAAGAAGATTATTCGCAATGGTATAACGATTTGGTGATCAAGGCCGATATGGCGGAATATGCGCCGGTTAAAGGCTGTATGATCATTAAGCCCTATGGTTATTCCATTTGGGAAAAGATGCAGGCCGTGCTGGATGCAATGTTTAAAGAGACCGGGCATAGTAATGCCTATTTCCCCTTACTTATCCCCAAATCTTTCTTTTCAAAGGAAGCCGCCCACGTGGAGGGTTTTGCAAAGGAGTGCGCGGTGGTTACGCATTATCGTTTAAAAAATGACGGTAATGGCAATATTGTGGTCGACCCGGAAGCAAAGCTGGAAGAGGAACTGATCATTCGCCCCACCTCGGAAACGATTATCTGGAACACGTACAAAGGCTGGGTGCAGTCGTACCGCGACCTGCCTATACTGGTAAACCAATGGGCCAATGTAATGCGCTGGGAAATGCGTACGCGCCTGTTCCTGCGCACCACCGAGTTTTTATGGCAGGAGGGCCATACCGCCCATGCTACGGCTGAAGAGGCTATTGCCGAAACCGAACAAATGCTTAATGTTTATGCCGATTTTGTGGAGAACTGGCTGGCCTTACCAGTCATCCGCGGCAAAAAGACCGCCAACGAGCGTTTTGCCGGGGCTTTGGACACTTATTGCATCGAAGCCTTAATGCAGGACGGTAAAGCCCTGCAGGCCGGTACATCGCACTTTTTAGGGCAGAATTTTGCCAAAGCATTTGATGTAAAGTTTACCAACCGGGAAAATAAGCTGGATTATGTTTGGGCAACATCCTGGGGTGTGTCTACGCGGCTAATCGGTGCGCTCATCATGGCGCATTCGGATGATGCCGGCCTGGTATTGCCGCCAAAACTGGCGCCGGTGCAAGTGGTTGTTGTGCCGATATTTAAACATGAGGAAGAACTGGAAAATATATCGGCGTACGTTAAAACGCTGACCGCTGAATTAAAAGCAAAAGGTATCAGTGTTAAGTTTGATAATCGCGACACCCATCGCCCGGGCGCGAAATTTGCCGAGTGGGAATTAAAGGGCATACCGCTGCGCGTTGCCATTGGCAGCCGCGATATGCAAAACGGAACCGTTGAGCTGGCACGCCGCGATACCAAAACAAAGGAAACGGTTTCGCAGGAAGGTTTAACCGCAAGGATAGAATCGTTATTGGTTGACATTCAGCAAAACATTTATCAAAAGGCTTTAAATTTTAAAACAGAGAACACCAGAGAGGTGGATACCTATGAGGAATTTAAACGCCTGCTGGATGAAGAACCGGGATTTCTTTATGCCCATTGGGATGGTACCTCAGAAACGGAGCAGCTGATAAAAGATGAGACCAAGGCGACCATACGCTGTATTCCGTTGAATAATAAACAGGAGGAGGGGGTATGTATCCGTACGGGGAGGCCGTCGACACAACGCGTTATATTTGCGAGGGCTTATTGAGGCTGTAGAGACGCAATATTTTGCGTCTCCCGCGCACAAATCCAGCTTTGCATAACCGCTCTGTATAGCTGGAGACGCAAAATATTGCGTCTCTACAGCCAGAAAAACCAGTTCATGAACAATCAACTATGAACCAACCATGAAATTTGCAACTAAGGCCATTCACGCAGGGCAAGAGCCCGACCCATCCACCGGGGCGGTGATGACGCCGATCTATCAAACATCTACCTACTGGCAAAAAGCGCCGGGGGATAACCAGGGTTATGAGTATTCGCGGGGCACAAACCCAACGCGTAAGGCGCTGGAAGCTTGCCTGGCGGCATTGGAAAATGCGCAGTTTGGTTTAGCATTCAGCAGTGGCATGGGGGCAACTGATGCCGTGATGAAGCTGTTGCAACCCGGTGACGAAGTAATTACGGGCAACGACCTTTACGGTGGCTCGTACCGTATTTTTACCAAAATATTTGCTGCTTACGGCATTAAATTTCATTTCCTGGATTTGTCCGATCCGCAAATTGTTGCCGAATACGCAAATGAGAAAACTAAACTGGTTTGGATAGAAACGCCGACCAATCCAACAATGCAAATTGTGGATATTGAAGCGGTTGCTAAGATCACCAAAGAAAAGAACCTGCTGCTGGTTGTAGATAATACATTCGCATCACCCTACCTGCAAAACCCGATTGATTTGGGCGCGGACATTGTGATGCACTCGGTAACCAAATACATCGGGGGGCACAGCGACGTGGTGATGGGCGCTTTAATGCTGAACAATGAGGATTTGTATAAAAGGCTTTGGTTTATCTACAACGCCTGCGGCGCTACGCCCGGTCCGATGGATAGCTTTTTGGTACTTCGTGGTATTAAAACGCTGCACCTGCGTATGAAAGCGCATTGCGAAAATGGCCGGATAATAGCCGAGTACCTTAAAACGCACCCCAAAGTTGATAAAATATATTGGCCGGGTTTTGCAGATCATCCCAACCACGCAATCGCCGCAAAACAAATGCGCGATTTCGGCGGGATGATCTCTATCACCCTAAAAGGCGCTGACCGGGCGGAAACGTTTAAGATCGCTTCTTCCTTTAAAGTTTTCACGCTTGCGGAATCATTGGGCGGGGTGGAGTCGCTTATAAATCATCCCGTTACGATGACGCACGCGTCTATCCCAAAAGAAACACGCGAGGCGGCAGGTGTGGTAGATAATCTACTGCGGCTGAGCGTAGGGGTGGAGGATGTGGATGATTTGTTGGAGGACTTGAAACAAGCTTTAAAATAAGTGGCAGTTTTGAGTAGCAGTAGCAGTAAAAAACGACTGCCAACGCTACTGCCACTGCCACTTAAAACTATGGTAGACATAAAAGCCTTTCTCGACGCAAAAGTCATCCAATACAATCGCCCCGAATTTATTCCCAACGATCCTGTCTCCATTCCGCACCTGTTTACCAAAAAACAAGACATCGAGATCATGGGCCTATGGGCCGCGGTGCTGGCCTGGGGGCAGCGTGTAACCATAATCAATAAATCCCATGAGTTAATTAAGCTGATGGATGGCGCGCCCTATGATTTTATCATGAACCATGAGGAAACCGACCTTAAAAAGCTGCTCAACTTTAGGCACCGCACGTTTAACGATGTAGATACGCTGTATTTTATTTCGTTTTTCAGAAATCATTATTGCAAATATGAATCGCTGGAGTCAGCATTTTCACCCCCCAGCTTCCTCCAAAAGGCGGAGGAGCAGAACGGGACGGTAGAAAACAGCTTAAACTATTTTCGTACGTACTTCTTTTCCTTCCCTGATTACCCACCCCGCACCAAAAAACACATCTCCTCGCCATCGCAAAAATCAACCTGCAAAAGGTTGAACATGTTCCTGCGCTGGATGGTGCGTAAGGACGATTGCGGTGTTGACTTTGGCATTTGGAGCAACATCAAACCGTCAGACCTCATTATCCCCTGCGACCTGCACGTGGATAGGGTAGCCCGCAAGCTCAACCTCATCACCCGCAAACAAACCGATTGGCAAACGGCCGTTGAGCTAACGGAGCGATTAAGGGAATTTGACCCGGTTGATCCGGTGAAATATGATTTTGCGCTGTTTGCGTTGGGGATAGAGGAGCATTATTGATTTTGCTTTAATTTCTTTCCTGAAAAAACTTTAGTAAATTTGGATATGACAACACTCACCGTAAATATTCAAAACGACAAAGACTTGCCTGTTTTGCAGGAAATATTAGACCGGTTTGGTTTACCTTACGCGGTAGACAGCGAATCTGAGTACGATTTCTCTGACGCCGAAATAGCAGGCTTCATGAAAACCCGGCAAGATTATTTGGATGGCAAAACAACTACTCGTAGTTGGGCTAATGTACAAGAAGATTTGAATCGTGCCTTTAATTGAGCTACACAAGCAGGCCGAAATAGATTTAGCCGCGGCCTGCGAATGGTATGAAGAACAGCAAGTTGGTCTTTCTAAAAGATTCAGAAACGAGGTTCAATTTAAATTGCAATTGATAGCTGTAAACCCAAACCTTTATCCTAAAAATATAACAACTACCTTCACTTCGCCCCGGTAAGAAAATTCCCTTATGTTATAGTTTACTGGTATGAGGAAAAGCTGGATACAGTTTTTGTTACCTCCATTTTTCATACTAAAAAAGATCCCGGGAAGTTTGAATCCAAATAAAGAAATAAGAGCTGATAGACAATTTGACCGGTTGATCCTGTTAAATTATGATTTTGCTTTGTTTGCATTGGGGATTGAAGAAAAGTTCTAAATTATTTAACTTAGTAACCAATCTTTTGAAAGCTGAAAATGACCAAAAATTACCTTATCCCATTAATCTCGCTTGTTATTGCATTTTCTTCTGTGAAAGCAGAAATCATTGACGGGCCAGCTAATTTTCGGCTTAGACCAAACGGGCCAATTCTTTTTTCCTTAAAAGATGGTCAGGAAGTTGAATGTGGATTCTTGAAGAATGGCTGGTACCAGGTATCAATTGATATAGGGGTAACAGAACAGCAGTTTAAGGATCGTTACGACGTAAAAAAGGGAGACAAGCTAATTGACTTTCACGGAAAATTGATCAGCGTCGCGTTATCTAATATTCCTTCGGAGAGCACAAGGCTCTCCTCGGGCGATATGGAGATCTTTGGATATGTTTCAAAGTCCAACATTAAACCAAATTCAATACCTGAGAATACTTTGGAATCGTTAATTAGGGTGAATAATTCTCATTTGCAGTACGACGCTTTTAAAGGTCTTTTATCGAAGGAGAAATATGAAAAAGAGAATTTGATAAAAAAGACGCTTCCTGGCTTGGCAGTATATTATATTTATGAAAGCACAGTAATTGATCCGTCTCCAATTTCCAGGATCGCGCTCTATTTTGAAAACGGCGAGTTAATTGCAATCGAGCACTCTCGTCCGTTAAATATTGGCCATTTTGGAGACTATAAAGTTTTTGAAGAAAATAGACTACTGATAATAAGACCTCCCAAAGGATTATCCGACAAACAGTTCGTCGAAAAGGTTAGTGAAGCCTATGCTGGCTCAGATTAGATATTATGAACTATTGCATAACTAAATAAATCTGCGGACAAATCTTCTCACGTGTGATGATGCTTGGTTGTGGACTTAGGCTTCCTCCTTAAAAAATACTTTATAATAATTCATCGCCTTTCCGTCGTCAAACCCGCGCTCTATCAGTTCCTTATCGCCATGAATATAGATATGAAAATTCTTATCCAGCTTTAGCACACTTTTATAAACGCGGCTTTGCTTTTTTACGGCGTTATCGGATATTTCAAAAGTATCGGCAATGGGACTGTCAAATTCCTGTTCGTACTGGCTTTTAAATGTTTTGAATGATTCGATAGCTTTTGGGTTACCGATCACTTCGCCGGTAAATTCGTCCATATCAAAAGTGTCTTTTTCCTTAAAGTACTTCATGGAGCGGTTAAGCAGGTCGATCTTGTCTGCTTTGCTCATTTCAAACTCCTCATCCAGCTTTTGGGTGACAAAGTTTTTGTAGATGCCAAGCGTGTTGCTGGTTTGGTTAAAGCTGTCGTTGCGGATTTTTAGCTGTAAAAACTGGTCCTTCCAATATAAAGCGGCCTCCTGGCTGCCATTGGTTTTGTCGATCACCACCACTTTGTAGCCGTTTTCCTTATTGGTATTGAATATCAATACGCCCTTATCCAATTTGTTAATGTTGATGGCATTCTCCTCATAATCCACCCGGAAGCCGCCTTTATCGGGATAGACCTTGAGATAAGTTTCCTTATTTTCCGACTTAAAAATGCCTATCGCATCCGGCGATTCGCCTTCTATCTGCACATTGTTAAAATAAGCCACATACAATTCGCCGCCTTTTATATTGGGGTGATTTGCCTTATTATACAGGTGTTTGGCAATCAGCCCGGATACCGCATGGAATTGTGGCTTATCTTCAAAGATTGCTGACGCGAAATGATAAACTTCATTCAAATTTAAGTTGCCGCTGCTGTGGGTTAGGTGATAAACCTCATTGGCTTTTTCAAAAGGCCGCAAAAAATATTGCATCAGCAGGGTTGGGATGATCTCATCCTTCAGTTCCAGGGGATGATCGGATAGTGAGTACATTTCGTTCAATGCCTGGTTACCCACATGATGAACCGAAATTGTATCCAGCGAAGCGTCAAAAAAAGTTACCATAGTTGGGGCGAAAGTAATGGTTTGGATGGAAAAATCAGCTTAGCGCTGATGCTAGAATTTAAATTGATTAGATTTATGCTATGGCAAAATGGAACGAGCTTATAAGCGACAACCCGCAGGCGCTCGAACGGTTTTTAAACCGGAAGTCGGATTATACGCTTGAGCTTTTTTACCATTTTATCAACGAGTTTCAAAAAATCGCGCAGATAACGATACACCCCGGTAAAACGATGATCGGCATTTCCAATCCGCGCAGAAAAATAGTGTATGTTACACAGCTGGGCCGGAATTTTATCCATGTGATATTTGTTTTTAAGCAAGCCTGGCACGATAACCTGTGCTTTCAGAAAATAGTGCCGATGCCGGGCGATAATACCCGTATGACCCATCATTTCAGGATGCTGCACATTGACGATGTGAACGACGAGGTGTTGAAATTTATGAAAATGGCCTGGGAAAGCTGAGCTGAAACTTCACCGCAGTCAGGATCATTTCTTATTAAAAGCCGGCAAAATATATTTTTTGATCAGCTCATCCGCGGGGGAGTGTGAATTATAGTTGCCCCCGGTGGTTACAACAACCAGTTGCTGCTGCCTGAAAATGTATATTTTTTGTCCGCCATTGCCCTGGGCGGCAGCACCGTGGTATCGGGTTCCATCTGCATCCAGGTATTTTAGCCACCATAAGTAGCCGTAATCAACATTCTGTACAACAGAATGCTTGCTGGTCGACTCGGCAACCCATTCGGCAGGCACCAGCTGTTTGCTTTGCCATAATCCATTGTCAAGTATCAGTTTGCCGAATTTAGCCATATCCCGCGGCCGAAGATACACCTGGCAAAAGTCCTCAGCCTCGCTCTGGTCGGTTTTAAAATGCCATCTGAAATTAGTGATACCCATCGGCCCGAAAAGATTTTTAACCGCAAAATCGCGCAGCGGCATTCCCGATGTTTTTTCAATTATCCTGCCCACCGTAATCGGGTTGCCGGACGCATAACGTCCTTTGGTGCCGGGCGTGTCAAGCATTGGCTGGTCAAACGTGTACTTTACCCAATCGTTGGTATAGCCCATGGCGGTTTCATTACCAACCGCTTTATCATAAGCTTCATCATAATTGAGCCCGCTTTGATTACTCAGCAAATCCTTGATGGTAATCTGATGTTTTAATGGTGAATCATTTTCCGGGTGAATTTCGGGAAAGAATGGCAGTACCTTTTCATCCACACTTTTAATGAAACCCTGGTGGATAGCAATCCCTGTTAATGCCGATATGATGCTTTTAGTCGCAGATCGTTCTTCCTGCACGCTGTCCACATTAAATTCATAAAAGTATTCTTCAAAAACCAGTTTGCCTTTATCCAAAATCAGCACGCTATGTACGTTGGGATAGTCGCCCGCTACAATTTTGTGCATCATGGTTGCTAAAAGCGCGGTGTCCAAAACCGTTTTACTGATGTCTTCCACCAGCAAGCCATCCCGACGGTCGGCAGGCATTTTGTAGCGATACTGATAGTTTTTAGGGTCGGCAACTATTCGCGGGTACCACATTTCCTTTGGCAGGATGACGTTTTTGGTGATCAGCTTAAACGTTTCTTTCTCGAGTGTGTAACCAATCACCGCGCCGTTAGCGTTCCGAAAAAAACCGACCCGCCGGTGCCCGCCATCATAAAACACATCCTTTTCTGCGGGGTTTAGGGTATAATGGCTTTGGTTAAGTATGGCCACCAGCACCTTACCATCCGCAGGAGCGGCTATTTTTATGGTCGCATGATTGGAATATTCATAAATACCTTCATAATCTTTCAGTTGAGCATATGAAACCGTGTCGGCCTTTTGCGCGAAGGTTTGTGCGGCGATTAACATTAGTGATACCAGGAAAAAGTTTCTCATAGAATTTTGCGGAAAATTGCATCAATGTAATAAAAAAGGTTCAAAGCGGCGGTTTTTCTGTCATCTTTCCAATTCTTGGGTCGCCGCGCGTAATCAACTCACAAATTTTTATGGCATCGCCTTCAAAATCTTCCGCATCGTCCTTTAATAGCAGCCAATTGCTGTGCCGGTCGTTGTCATCCAGGAAAAAAGCGCCGAGCGCCGGTATTTCTTTTTTCAGGCTTTCGTGATGATTCCTGCCGGTGGCAAGCCAAACGCCGTTCCATTCCGGCTCCTTCTGGCTTTTGCGCAGGATCAATAATATTCGTTTTCCCCAATAAATATAATGCATGCCAAACATCCGTTTGACCGTAATGCTGGTCGGCAGGTAATCAAATACAAAATCGAATGGAGTTGAGGCGGCCATAAATTATACCGAAGTTACTTGTTTTGGCGAACGCTCAATACATTAAAATAGTAAACATTTGATAATCAACAATTTACTGTCTTTTATCTTTTTTATTATGTATACCTTATGTATACCTTTTTGAATCTTTTATATCGAAAAGCCCATTTTGAACAGCCGGGGTTTTATTCAATACAATCCATACCGGGCAGCAAAGACCAAAGTGGAAACGCGGCTTAGGATCAAAGCCTGTTTGCATATCACTGGTTGTTGACGACGGATAAAACATTGACGATAAATGACGAACTTTGTCGTCTGGTCCAACCAAACAGTTGCCTGAAGTCGGCTGCTGCTATTAACCAGGTGTGATGAACTATGAACCAAGCAGACACCATTGTCGCATTAGCAACTCCGGCCGGGATCGGCGCCATAGGCATTATCCGGCTATCCGGGCCCGAGGCCATCGCTATTGCCAATAGCGCTTTTAAAGGGAAAGATTTGGCTAAACAGGTTTCCCATACCATACATTTTGGCCATATTGTTGATGGCGATGCGGTTTTGGATGAGGTTTTGGCATCCATATTTATTGCGCCACGATCATATACCGGCGAGCATGTGGTAGAGATATCGTGCCATGGTTCGGCGTATATCCTGGAATCGGTGATCAAATTATTGATGAAAAAAGGAGCACGGGCGGCAAAGCCCGGCGAGTTTACGCTTCGGGCTTTTTTAAACGGCCAACTTGATCTTTCACAGGCCGAGGCCGTTGCCGACCTGATCGCGTCCAACTCCAAAGCATCGCAACAGGTGGCCATTCAACAGCTGCGCGGCGGTTTTAGCAGCCAGCTGCAATCCCTGCGCGATCAATTGGTTCAGTTTGCTTCACTAATCGAGTTGGAACTTGATTTTGCCGAAGAAGATGTCGAATTCGCTAACCGTGACCAATTGAAACTGCTGATCCTGCAGATCAACGGGGTAATTGGGGGATTGATACGCTCGTTCGAGCTCGGGAATGCCATTAAACAGGGAGTTAATACGGTTATTGCGGGCAGGCCGAACGCAGGCAAGTCGACCCTGTTAAATGCGCTCCTGAACGAGGAAAGGGCCATTGTGAGTCATATCCCCGGCACAACGCGCGATACGATAGAGGAAGTGCTTAATATCAACGGCATCAGTTTCCGATTAATCGATACCGCCGGCATTCGCGAAGCAACCGATGCCATCGAGAAAATAGGAGTGGAGCGCACGATGGAAAAGATCAGCCAGTCCGCCCTGCTGGTTTATGTTTTTGATGCGGCGGCTATTTCTGCCGGAGAACTGCGGCAGGATATTGAAAGTTTGCAAAAGCCGGGAATAAAAATACTCGCAGTTGCTAACAAAATCGACCTTTTAGATAAATCTGACAGTCATCTTTCGGACTTTCGGTCTTCCGGACTTCCGGACTTTCTTCAGATCAGTGCAAAACAGAGATTTCAAATCGACGAGCTTAAACAGCACATCTACAACGCTGCGATAAAAGAAAAACTAACCGGCGAAGAAATGCTGGTGACCAATATCCGACATCTGGAAGCCTTGCAAAAAACAGAGGAAGCGCTTAGCCGGGTATTAAACGGACTGGATACGGTTACTTCCGACTTCCTTTCGATGGATATTAAACAGGCGCTGTATTACCTGGGTGAAATAACCGGAGCAGTAACGACTGATGACCTGCTGGAGAATATTTTTAGCAAGTTTTGTATCGGCAAGTAGCCGGATTGAGCCATTTATTTTCACGCAGTAAAAATTGTTTGCCGGCCGCGAATTAATTGGGGAAGCAATTTAAGCCAATCATGATCATATTTAACCGATTGGCTGAAAAAAGCAAGAGGCCTTATCGTCTTTCAACAGCAATTAGCTAAAAATGGTGGAACTTTGTAATAAACCGGGGCATTCGTCATCAGTTGGCCTTTTTACTTGAATTAAAATCAAACATCCTTGAAATTGTAAAACCAATCCTGAATTGTCCTTTGGTAAAATCAGATTGGGTATCATTTAAATAGTTGATCTCCGACACAGCCCTGGCGTTGGTTACGTTTATAGTAAATACATGCCCTCCTGTTTCAATTTCAATTCCCACACCCAGGGGATCGTAGAACCCGTTCGCGGTTGTCCGGAATGAAGAAAAAGGATGGGCGTAATCAATTATCAGACCCATATGATTCGTTAGCTTCAACCTGGCCGTAGCGCCAAGTGAAAAAAAACTTTCTTCACTGCCCGCAACTAACGGAATGCCTGAATTATTACTTACAAATGTTGGGGTAAGTTGTAAAGACAGGCCGGGCGAAAATTTTCGGGCGATCATAATTTGCCCCAGGTAGGAAATTCTGTCGCCAAACGTCGGGTACGTCACAAATCCGTATGGCCTCAATGCGCCTTCGCCAAGTAAGGTAATAGCAACAGGCGAGCTGCCATTCGTGGTTTGATGGAGCGCGGCATATTTCAATTCAAGGTCCGCCAGCCCGCCGATAGTGCTTCTGCCGATATCGATGTTCAGGTTGTCGGTAACGCCGTATTCAAACCCCAGGTAGACATCGGCTACATCGTCAAGGCCATAATAAAGCTGCCCGCCGCCGTTCTTACCCGCAAAATCACCGAACCGATGGATAATCAGGAAATTGAGATTATGCTTTTTTACGGTTTCAGTAGTTTGTGTTAAAATGAGCCTTGATGATTTAAAAATCGCAACCGGCCCGTTTTTACTGTCTGTACTTATTGAATTCAATAAGGAATCGGCTGAACTGTTTTGTTTGGTGGTATCGCTTTTTTGGGCCATTAATCCCGTGCTGACGATGGCCAGGCTAAATAAAATGAAATATTTCTTCATGTTAAAATTCTACTTGGTTTTTGTACTGTTATTAGATAAATAAATGGCCGAAACATTCATTTTAATGCTCTCGGCAATGTTGTGAAATACGATACTTGGTATGGCGATGTGGTGGTCTGCACATTTTACCATAAATTCCGATGTCATGCTTACCACTCCGTTTTTTACGGTAATGGTTCCCGGTACCGACCTTTTTTGCGTAACGCCGTGCACGGTCAGGTCTCCAGTAACTATTACAGGATAGATGCCGTCTTTTGAAATGTCTACCGGTTCCTGGATTTTACCCTTAAATGTGGCCTTTGGAAATTTGTCACTTTCCATATAATCGGCATTAAAATGTTCCTGCATCAACGACTTTGGGAATTGAAAAGAGGTGATAAAAACGCTGAATGCCAATTCGCCTGTGGAGGCATTATAGACGGAAGCCCCCGTAGAAGTTGAAGCCTTAATATCTTCTATAGGCGCGCTTGAAAATAAAGTGATCCTTGCATTTTTGCAGAGGTAAAGCCCTTGACCGCTTGCCTGGGTGAGATGACCCACCCAGGCAAGCAGAATAATTGTTATTAATTTCATCGTGTTTGTTCGTGAATTATATCGAAATTCTGTGCTTTTGAAATATCAATATATAAATTGTGCGGGCTGAATTTCGCCTGGATAATTAATAGCCATAACCCCCATAACTTCCATTATTTCCGCTATTTCCATTGCTTCCATTATTTCCATTAGTGGTATTCGTTGTTTGATACAGTTGCAGCGTACCAAACAACCCGTGAGCTTCGCCAGCAGGCCCGGCGGTAAAATATAAGGGGCTGTTTGGACTTCCGCCGGGCTGGTTGTTTTTAAGGAAATCAATCGCCCATAATCCCGGGATGCTTATTACTTGCCCATTATTTTGTAATTGACCTTTGTAATTTCCCGACATATCGAAAATATTGATCCTGCCGTCGCCGAAATTTCCGATAAGGATACTTTGCGGGGTATCTGCAAATCCGGCGCTTGCCAGCGCGATTCCCCATGGAGAGTTAAGCGTTCCCTGCGTTGCAAAGCGTTTAACAAATGTGCCGTTGGTATTAAATATGTCAACATAGCCATTGCCGGGGCCTGCCTGGTCATCCATGTTATCAGGCGCCATTAGTTTCGCATAGGTAACATACAATTGGCCGCCAATATTTTGAATATTAAACGGGCCGAAACCGGCCGGTATGCCAGGGTCGGAAAAGGATTTACCAGTTACCCAGTTAAAATTTTTGTCATAAACGTCGATTTTTCCCTGGCGAAAATTTGCTAAATAAAGGAAGTTATTACCGCCATCAGCGGCTATGGCAAGGCCCTTGTAAACTGCATTTGCCTTCGACTGATCAGCCACTATTGCTGCTGACGGTCCCGATTTCCACCCTAAAACGATGCCTTCTTCGCTGGCAAACAGGAATTTGTTACCGCCGAAGTCTGTTGTGCCGTTAAAAACCATCCCCGACGGCGCTCCGGGCTGCCCCGGTGTAACCGATGGAATAATAACCGGAGGTATCACTGTTTGGCCGGTGGTGTCGTAAACGGTGCTGGAGCCTGAATGGTTGGCCGCAATCCAAATGGGACCGCCCGGGAACCTGGCCAGGCCCCACGCGTTCAGCAAATCAGGGTCAATCCGCGCTGCGCCGAAGCCTGCAGTATCAGCAACAAGGTTGGTCTGACTGATGTTGAATTGTTTGGCAGGCGTGTTGTTGTTTTTTTTGCATGCGTTAAAACAGATAATTACCATAAACATGGCAAGTGAAACTTTGTAATTAATTAGATTTTTCATTAATAAAAGATTTTTTTAGTAAATAAATAAGACGACTTTATATTGTATTCAAACTTTTATGGTACCGTTTTCATCCGGGATAAGTTGCCTCCGGTCCCCGAATCGGTTATAAAAATGAAAGAAGATTAATAACCGGTATATTTTTTTACATGAACTCTGATAATTACTTGATGAACCAAGAAAATGCAGGTGCGGCAAACTGCCCGCGTATCGAAATAACATGAAACTAAATCACCGATCCCGGCGGAAGATGTGGCATCCTCAAAGGCAATTATTATGATGTACCGGTGATGGCTGTCCGGTATGCTGAGCATTGCTAAAACGGAACGTAGCTTTCGAGTGGTAAATGGGCGGTATTCCAACCTCATAGTTGAACGGAGAACGAAAACTCAAGAAGGCCTGTCGATACGAAAAGGAACTTAACATCCTGTTAGCAGGCAACTACCAGGTCTGATGTGCAAATATCGTACGTATAGGCGGCCGGCGCCACATGCTCATAGGAGTCGGTATCCTTATTGCCAAAACCTGATTCATTACAATCAAATTGTAAAACCCCGATATTTTTGCCGGAAAGATTATAGATTTAGTATAAAGGAAAGTATTGACGCGTTTGGCTTATTTATCGTTAAAACTGTATATTTTTTTGGAAGCAGAGATCATAAAATCTATTGATATACGCCCCGGACCTTCGATCAACAGGAAAAGGCAAGCCATAATTTGTGCGTAATCTGATCTTGATTCATGCTCAACCGCCCATAATCCAGTTTGAGGCGGAACAACAGGCATTGGTAACGGAGAAGTGCCTGAGTATAAAGTGATTTTTGTGGACAGCACCGCGACCATCATCTGTATAATAAAGTAAATTGAAACAAAACGGGTAAACAACCCGAATAGCAAGAAGAGCCCGCCGATAATTTCGCCGGTAGCAATAATATGTGCAGTCGTTTCGGGCAATGGGAACCCTAATTTTGTAAACCGGCCAACGCCCTGGGCAGCATATAAGAATTTTAATATGCCTTCAAAAAAGAAAACCGCGCCGGCCATTAAACGGATAATAATAGTGGAAGATTTGCCGGTCACAGGCGGATAATGGAACCAATCGAATATCTTTTTCATTGCTGTTTTACTTGTTATGATTAAAAATTAATTACGAAACAAAGGTGTTTTTTATCGGATTAAGCAAAAAAATATTTACATCAACACTAATTAATACTTGATTAAGTATGTTTTATCACGTGTTTTCCTTGGATGGTGTAAGAAAATTTAAAAACGATAAACCCGTTGGTATTTTTGAGTAAATGAGCACAACAGATGAAGAATAAGTTAATTTATCATATTTTATTTTGGTTGGGTATATACCTGCTATGGGTTTTCGTTTTTCGGAATTATTCCTTTTCATTAACCAAAACTGTCTCGGTGAAATTTTGCTACCTGGCTTTCATTACAGCCGATTATTATGTCACCATCTATTTTATCGTGCCGCGCTTTTTAAAGAAAAAGAAGTATGCCTTTTTTATTTTATTATCTGCTGGTGTAATCGCTTTTTCGGCGTTGTTACGGGCATTGGTATCGATGCAAATGAGTCTGCATGTTTTTATCACAATTCCTCCACCGGCTTTTGGTCCGTTATACCTCGACTCATTGGTAAATATTTTTATTTGGGTGGAGCTATTTATAATGGGGAAAATGATTGCCGACAGGATATACAACCAGCAACAGCTGGCCCTTTTGGAAAAAGAAAGAGTAAAGCACGAGCTGGATTTTTTAAAAGCACAAATTAACCCGCATGCGCTTTTTAATTCGCTTAATTCTATTTACGGGCATATCGATAAGAGTAATCAAACGGCAAGGAATATTTTGTTAAAATTCTCCGGCTTGTTGCGCTATCAGCTATATGATTGCAGTGAAGATAAAATCAGCCTTGAAAAAGAATTGGAGTATATCCGTAACTACATTTCTTTCCAGCAAATCCGTAAGGAAGAAGACCTGATCGTGGACACCGAAATTGAGATCGATCAATATGGCCACCATATTGCGCCATTGTTACTGGTAGTACTTATTGAAAACGCGTTCAAGTTTGTAAGCAATTTTACGGACAAGGATAATAAAATAGACATCAAAATAATTATTGAAGAAGCCCTTTTTACTTTTAAGATTTCCAACACAACTGATCATCGGCAGGCCTTGTCCTCTATTCTGCACCCGGGAGGTATAGGTATTGTAAACTTACAACGCAGGCTTGAATTATTATACCCGGACAAGCATGAAATAGAGTTTAAACAAGCGTTGGATCATTATGAAGCAACCCTAAAGTTACAATTGGTATGAAACTAAAGTGTCTAATCGTTGATGATGATCAGGAAAGCCAAAAATCAATCAGCCAATTTATTAAAGATGTTGATTTTTTAGAACTGACGGCATCAACGGATAGCCCGGCTGAAGCTGCCGGGTTTATAAAGGATAAATTGATCGATATCATTTTCCTGGATATTAATATGCTCAAGATATGCGGTACCGAATTTTTGGCGTATGCAAATTCAGCATATATTTTTATAACGATGGCGGGTGTCGAATACGTCGTAGAAGCTTTTACGCAAGAAGTTTTGAAGTTCCTGGTAAGGATAGATGTGCTGGACTACTTTCTGAAGCCTATTTCATTTGAAGTGTTTTTAAATGGATGCAATATGGTAAGAGAGCGTTATTCGACCAAGCCGCCCCAGCAAAACGCGCAGAGCAGTGATGATCGATTCTTTTCTTTATGTGATAACCTCGTTACCAAGATATTTTATAATGATCTGCGCTACGCGGAAGCGATGCACGACGCCTATTCCAGGCGAAATAATTTTCACTGAATTCGGCCATTTACAAGCCAATCACAATGCTTGAAAAATCTTAATTCAAAAATGGTAACCGGGGAAACTGTAAAAAGCGCTGAGGGCGATTTGATGATTGGAGAAGATGATCAAGTCGCTGTCATTCGACAACTCACAAAGGAATTTTCTCCAGCGATCTTAAATGATAAAATAACAGATAAAAAAGATTGCGGTAGGTTTAACCATTGCGCCGGCTGTAAACTACAGAATTTGTAATATCTTGTAGGTTTAAGCCACATCTGACCCCTTTTTTCGCTTACAACCTTTATATGATGATTGGTAACTGTAAGTATATTTATAGCGGCAAAACATTAACTAATATTAGATCGCATGAAGTTAAAGTGCATTATCATCGATGACGAGCCCATTGCCAGAAAATTGATAGAGGAATTTATCAGTGATATTGATTATTTAGAATTGGTGGGGCAGGCTGAAAACCCAGCCAAGGCAATCGCCTTAATTAATAATAATGTAGTTGATCTGATCTTCCTGGACATCAATATGCCGGTGATCAATGGCATTGATTTTTTAAAGAGTTCGGATTATAAGGCAAGCATTATTATGACAACCGCTTACGCCGAACATGCGGTAGAAGCGTTTTCGCTTGACGTACTCGACTACCTGGTAAAGCCCATTCCGTTTGAAAGATTTTTAAAAGCATGCAATAAAGCTAAACAAGCTTACGAAACAAAAATTCACCTGGCAAAACCGCCACAAAGTCACGATGATCATTTTTTTATCAAATGCGACACGCAGATCGAAAAGGTTTTTTACGATGATTTGCTTTATGCTGAGTCGATGATGAATTATGTATTGCTGTACACCGCAACAAGGAAAATGATCGTATACATCACGCTTAAAAGCCTGGAAGACCAATTGCCCTCGACCCTCTTTGTAAAAGTTCATAAATCATTTATCGTGAACAAGAACAAAATAAAAAGCATTGAAGGCAATATGATAAGCATTGGGAGCGATAAAATTACAATCAGCCAAAACCTGCGCGAAAAAGTGCTGAACGAAATTTTGAAGGACAGGATGATTAAGAGGTAGGTCATTGGTTCACTGGTGAATAGTTTATTATTAGTTGTTTGGAAAAGTCAGGAGGGTGAAACGACCGCACTTAGCCCCCCGTACTACCAATGAACTAATGAACCAATGAACTAATGTCCATCCGGGAACGGCACGCCGTTATGACAAGTATTACAGGTTACAACAAGCCCCTCCGCTCCGATCATCGGGTGTTTTATTTTAAGATATTTTTTGTTAATACCTAAGGTCATACGCATCATTTCCCGGGCAATATTTTTTTCGGGTTTCGCATCGCTGGCGAAATCAAGTTCACCGACTTCTTTACCCTCTGCATGGCAAAAATTGCAACCCACGCCAAGTCCGTCCTCAAAGTCATTTATCATTATTTTCTTCAGGTCCTTTGGCGCAATGTTTTTTGGCAGCACCTTCAGGTTGGTGTACTGTTCGTCTGGTGGAGTTGAGTTTGTAGTTGCCGCCACAATGGTTACCGGAACGGAAAGTGCAGCGATTATTAAAATTTTACGGTTGATCTTCATCGTTTTATTTTTAGCGAAACGTGAGTATGATAATTGTAACCTGCTTTATGCAACCCTTGACCAGCAGACGTAACTTTTCATCTTCCATTTGAGTTATATCAAAAGCAGGGCTATTATTTAAAATTTGCTTCGCAGGAGCACCAGGCCGGTAGCATAATATCCTCATGACTGGAAAATTAAAGCTCAAAGAGAACCCTCGACAGAGTGACAATGAACCTCTTATTATAGCTACCGACCGGGTGCTGCTGACGAAGCGCTTATTACATGGGGTATAATTAATTCTTTTTAGCCAATATGTTTAGCGACACGTCAAGGTTGTCGGATATGGTGCTGGTCCCGCCAACATCGTAATCTTTCCTGTTCATACTAAATGTCCCTTTAAACAATACGCCATCGTTTGACGGTGTTGCCGAGAAAGGGAATGATATAATCTTTGATGTTTTTTTAATTGTAAGTTTCCCGGTTAAAACATAGGCGCCACCTTTTCCTGCCGATACTTTCGTTGATACAAAGTGTATTCTTGGGTAGTTTTTAACATCAAAATAGGAGTCGCCTTTTAAATGGCCATCACGCAGGCTATTGTCGGTGTTTACTGTCGATGCATCTAAAGTCACATCAAATAACGATGCACCGAGGTTGGCAGGATCGAATGTAATATCGCCCTGCAAACCTTTAAATGTCCCGTCTACCCCAAAACCAAGGTTTTTTATGGTAAAACTAACGGAAGATCCTGGTTCTACCGGTTTATACTGGGCTACAACGCTGCTTGAAATTAAGGCAGCGAGTATAAATAAAATGTATTTTTTCATTTGTAATTTTTTGGCGCCGGCATTGATCGCATAAAAGGCGCGAATTTTAAAACAAGCGGAGCAACAACGATGGTTGCCCCGCCTTATCAGGGAGATCAGAAACTATTGTGCAGAAGCTTCCATTAAAGGGCTATCGGTAACTGCCAGTGTATTGTCGTGTTCCATATAATGAACATCAGTTAATCCCAAAACGCTGCGTAGTTTTTCGGCAGGCACTTTCATTGGGCCGGCGGAAGGCGCGCTGCCCGGCGCGGGTTGCGGAAACGCTGTGGACATCGCGGTATGGAAAGTTATGTTCCCTTCAACTTTCCGGATAGTTTGATGGATATGCCCGTTTAATACCGAAACCGATCCGAAACGACGTAAAAGCGACAATGCTTGTTCGCCGTCTTTTGTGCCCCATCCCCACTGCGGGTAAACGGCCCAAAGCGGTATATGCGCAAACACCACTATGGGCGTGCTGTTTGAAAGCCCGCGGAGGTCATCCGCCAGCCATTTTAATTGATCATCACCAATCGTACCGAGGCCACCGTCTACCTGTACCATCGCGTTTACCAGGCCAATAAAGTGTACGCCGTTCGAGTCGAAACTGTACCAGCCGTTGCCCTTGGTGCCTTTACCATAACGGTCCAGGTATAATTTGCCGTTATCGGTTAAATCATGTTCGCCCGGCACATAAAAAACTTGTTTGCCTGTGGCTTTCATTGATTGATCCAGGGTGTCGAATTGATCAGCCTGCGCCAGATGTGAAAGGTCGCCCGTGTGCAGGATAAATTTAGGTGCATCGGGCATAGCGTTAATCTTTGCTATCGTGGCCTGCAGCGTTCCGGTAACATCAGGATTCGCCGCTTTGTTAAAGCCAATGTGGCTATCGCTGATTTGCACAAAGCTAAAATCAGATTTGGGCAGTATTAGTCCTTTTTTGATGCCACCGGTACTTTTATCAATCATTTGGCTCATGCCGTATGATTTTAATACGCCGCCGGTCATCATAAACAGTACGCCCGTACCTGCCCATGCCATACATTCCAAAAACCCTCTGCGATCAATTCCGTCGTGATTGTGGTCGCTATGGATTAAATTGTCTTTTTTTTCGTTTTCCATAATATTTTTTAATGACGCTGTGAATTATGATACTAAGAAATAGGTTTACGCGGTTTCAGCTAAATATTTTACATTAAGTACCGGAATTGCTTGATGAAATGAGTTAAATCGATGATTCAGGAAGGAAGAAAAAAGCCCGAACTTTTTCATTTTTTTTGTTTCTTAATATTAATCAGCTTCCCGGTTTTATCAAAAACGTGCCTCGATCGCTGCGCTTCGTTGCAAGTGGCTTTATTAATTGGCAACCACAATCTGAGCAGGGCATATCCCGGTTGTTAAGGTATATTCCAATTTGCCGGTTTTGTCAAATGCGTATAATACGCCATTTGATATTTTATCTTTAGCATCGCCTGCGTACACTTCTCCTGTTGCGGGGTTGGCAGCTATGCATGTAGGATTGACAAATGATGTCCCGTCGGTAACAAAAGCAGCGCAGGTGTGCGTTGTACTGTTATAAGCAATGAGTTGATTTAAACTATTAAAAAAATATGCAAAGTTTCCCTGCGCTGCTAAAGTGAAATTGTGTAGTGCCCCCTGGGTTTGCGAAACTGATACCGTATTGGTATTACTATTGATTATAGACAGTCCTCCATCATACCCATAAGCATTACCGGCATCATCATCAAATGGCGAAAGCGCATATACATTTCCATTACCACCAGCAGTCATCGTTGTTGTTTCGGGTAAAACACCAGTTACCGGGGAATCAGACAAAGTTGATGTGGTTAAATCAATTACCAATACGGTGCTACTTTGAAAATAATCATCAGCCACATATAATTTACCATTTGCAACTGCTAAACCTGAACCTACAACCTGATAATTGCCAAGATTGATAGTTTTTGTTACAGCAAATGTTGTTGTATCATATACTGTTATCCTATTGTCGGCGTTGCTTAAAAAGAAATTATCCTTATAAAAAGCAAGCCCGGTGGGGTAATTTATATTATGGACGTTAATCTTAACCTGATTAATTAATTTACTTGTTTTAGCATCAACAACGGTAATTGCGCCAAAACTGATAATGTATATTTTTGAACCGTAAATATATAAATTGGTGCCCCCGCTTATTGGCGTTCCGTTAGCCATACTATATTGGTCAGCTATAAGTTTTTTTGAAGCGAAGTTATAGTTCATTAATGCGCCAGCAGTATAATGAGGCACGTTTAAGCCGGACGCAGAATCAATAGTGTATGCGCTTAATCGCCCGCTGCTAAGTACATATATGCTGCCAGGCGCGGCACGGTTTGTTGCCGGCGTCATGTTGTCTTTATGGCATGAGGCGAGTGCCATTAGTAAAGCCAATACGATTACAAAAGAATTTTTTTTTGATGTTTTCATGGTGTATGATTTTTTAATGATCCTGATTAGGGGATTTAAGGGATGCATATACAGACGCAATTTTTCACCGGCAAATGTGGACAGACAAAAAATCAAACCATATTATTTTACATGAAACAGGATTATTGCTTGATGAACAACGTTTGGCCGCCTTTTACCGGCAGTACAAGTGGTACAAATGATAACAGTTTTGACTTTACACCGCAAAGTTGAGATGATGGATGTTGGCTGACCCGGGCGGGAAAGCTGATCGATAATTTACCGATATACTACCGAAGTACATATTTCATCAAGCAATAGCCCTGTTTCATGTAATTTATTTTACCTGCATTAAGGCTTTGATTTACTTTGGGCATGGCTGACTATTGTTTGGGAAAGGCTAAAACAGTTACCATATACAAAACAGCAAGTGGAAAGTCCACCATCATGACCGTAGAATAGATTATTTTTCATTCATCATCATAAATAAAAAAACCATGAAGTTAGCGGTGTTAATCTTAAGCCTGATGTTCTTTTCAGCAAGTTCAGTATATGAATTTAAACTAAAGACGATAGATGGCCAAAATTTTTCATTATCAGAGTATAAAGGCAAAAAAGTGCTGATTGTAAACACTGCATCAAAGTGTGGGTTTACACCACAATATGCTGAATTGCAAAAATTGGCTGACCAGTATAAAGATAAGTTGGTTGTTGTAGGTTTTCCGGCCAATAACTTTGCCAATCAGGAGCCATCAGCAAATGCAGATATCAAAACTTTTTGCCAGAAAAATTTTGGCGTGACATTTCCATTAAGTTCAAAAATAAGTGTAAAAGGGAATGATATCGATCCGCTTTTTGCGTATCTCACTTCGGCTCCTAATCCCGACTTTACCGGCGAAATTAAGTGGAACTTTGAAAAATTCCTGATCGACGAAAACGGCAAGCTTATACATAGATACCGTTCAAATGTTACGCCGCTATCACCGGAAATAACAAAAGAATTATGAGTCGGGGAGACAGCTATTAAACAATCTTGTTTTTATTGTCTTTGGAGTATCCCGGTAATAATTTAATTACCCGGACGCAATTGATATGTTAAATAGATTGATTCCTTCCTTCAGCAATACCGCATGGCATTTAACAGTTTTTCCCGGCTCTAAGCATCTGTTTTCCTATATGTTCTACCGGCCAAAAAATCGTAGTACAAGCTGTGCTGTGCTTATAAATGTCGTTCATTTTAATTAGTTGATCAGTGTACAAATACATGCCATGGGTAAAATCGCAATAATCATTGGAGCAGGCCCAGCAGGGTTAACCGCTGCTTATGAGCTGGTTACCAAAACAGACATCAAGCCGATAATAATCGAAAAAACGAATGATATCGGAGGTCTTTCAAAAACAGTTGTTCACAATGGTAACAGGATGGATATAGGAGGGCATCGTTTTTTTTCAAAATCAGACATAGTGATGAAGTGGTGGCAAAATATTTTGCCTTTACAGGGATCCGGATCAAAAGATGATATGCCCAAAAACATCTCTTATCACCAAAAAAAAACTTCGGTGATACTACAGGCTGCAGGGCCCGACCCTGAAAAATCAGACCAGGTGATGTTAATCAGGAAAAGGTTATCACGGATTTTTTTTCTCAGAAAATTCTTTGACTATCCAATTACTTTGAATAGAAAAACAATAGCTAATCTTGGTTTTATACGGATAATTAAAATTACCACTACCTATCTATGGATTAAGATATTCCAGGTAAAAAACATCAGATCACTTGAAGATTTCTTCATCAGCAGGTTCGGCACGGAGCTCTATAAAACCTTTTTTAAAGATTATACTAAAAAGGTGTGGGGCGTGGCCTGTACCGAAATTCCGGCCGATTGGGGAGCCCAGCGGGTAAAACAGTTATCCATTTCAAAAGCGCTGGTACATGCGGTAAAATCAATTTTCGTGAAAGATGAAACCATTGAACAGAAAAATAACCATACCAGCTTAATTGAACAATTTATGTATCCCAAATTAGGGCCCGGGCAAATGTGGGAATCGGTGGCTAAGATAGTGGTAGAAAAAGGAGGGACAATCATTAAAAATTGTGCAATTATAGGGATAGGCGTAGCTGAAAACCAAGTTTGTGAGTTAACTTATTTTGATCATACTTCCAATATAAAAAGGATAATAAAGGGCGATTATTATTTTTCGACAATGCCCGTTAAAGACCTTATTGCCGCAATGGGGGATAAGGTGCCCGGAAGGTTAAAAAAAATAGCGCAGAACCTGCAGTACAGGGATTTCATTACGGTTGGGTTGCTGCTTAATCAGCTCAAAATAAAAAACAGAACAAACATCTCCAATGCCAGCAAGCCGATTGCGGACAATTGGATATATATCCAGGAAAAGGATGTAAAAATCGGAAGGCTGCAGATCTATAATAACTGGTCGCCCTATATGGTTGCTGATACAAGCAAAACCTGGATTGGCCTGGAGTACTTTTGTAATGAAGGTGATGAATTGTGGGCGATGAAAGACCCGGATTTTATGCAATTTGCAATAGATGAGCTTCATAAAATTGAAATTATCGACAGGGATGAAGTGATTGATAAAACCATCATCAGGATGCCTAAAACTTACCCTGCTTACTTTGGTTCATATTCCAGATTTGATGAAGTAATCGATTTTACTAATCAATTGGAGAATTTGTTTTTAATTGGCCGCAATGGAATGCATAAATATAACAACCAGGACCATTCCATGCTTACAGCCATGGCAGCAGTAAACAATATCATTAAAGGCGAAAAAACAAAAAAAAACATTTGGGAAATAAATACCGAAGATGACTTTCATGAGATCAGGAAAAACTAACGTTGTTCCCGTTATTTTTTTGTCACCCTGTATACATAGTAATCTTCGCCCTCTGTAATCGCTCCCTGAAAGCTTGCCAGTTTATTAAACTGCCAGGCGCCATCGTTGTTTACCGCATTATCCCGGTTGCTGATAAGAATAAATGTTTTTAAATTTTTGATGTGCCGCGATGAAGAAATTTCATCCATTAAAGATTTTCGCGGATATGGGATATAGGCGCGTTTCCAGATGCAAAAACTACCAAATTGATCCGTATTCAGATAGAAGGTTTTCTTTCCCAAATACGCGCTAAGCGTCGGGCAATAGCCATCCACGGCCAAAAAATTCGCATCCAAATGGCGTGCTTTAAGATAACTTATTGTATTGTTAGCCTGCGAAAAAGGCGCCTTAAAATCTTTTTCGTACATGTAAACTCCTGTAAAAAGCTGATCTGTCAAAATAATATAGATAAAGGCCCGCGGCGCCCATTTCCTTATAAAACCTGGATTTCCTTTAGGGAAAATGTTAACCCCGTCGTAGTAAGCCAGCCAAAGTGCAGCAATAAAAAAAATAAAGTACAGCCCGAAGTATCTTGTGCCGGCCGCACCTGTTATGGTAAAAAACGCAGTTAAAAAAATCACAGGCGGAACATAAAACAAGATGGCTTTGCGGCTTTTCCGCAGAAATAGCAAGGTGCATGCGAACAGTAACAGTGCCAGGATAATATTTGTGTTGTCCGATAAACATTGTACATACTGCTTATCCCAAAAATATTGTACGTTGGCCGGTGGATCAGTTATATATCCCCTTACGAAACATTTTATACCGAAAGATATATCATCAAAGTTAACCCACGACAAGCCGGTTTTTATATGAACAATGCCATCAGCGGGTATCCGAAGAGTTTCAAAAACTGCGCTTACTGCACCAAATAGAAAAAGGCAGGTAAAAACAACAAACCGCCTGTATAATTCCCTCTTGCCGCTGACATACACCAGCAGGTATAAAAAGATGCCAACGGCTGCAAATACATAAAACAAATGGGTGAAACACATTAAAACTACCACCAAGCCTATCCTTATCATATTTCGCCCGGGATTTGCCATTAAAATACAACAGGCAAAAAGCAGTAATATACCCAATGCATAGTTGCGGCACACAAGGCTGTACACAAACAGAAAATAGCAGCCAAAAATGATTAACGTTTTTACAGTAAGATTAAAAGGCGCATACCTCAAAAAGAGGTACACTGCACAGTTAATTACCAGTAAATGGAACAACTGCATGTAGATAGGCCGGGCAGACACATAATGGGTAATAAAATACAGCAGTGTGTTCCATAATGTTACATGGCCCTCATACAGCATGTTTTGGTATACATCAATAACAGAACTGCTATCCCGCCCAATGGTTAACTGTTGCGCCTCTTCACCGAAAATTTCGTGATGAAACATTCCAACAAGGGAAATGGCGCTGTATAGAAGCGTTAAGGGTAAAATGTATCTAAGCTGCGTGGTATATGATTTGGTCATGATAGCAGAAGGCTGGTTATACTAACTTATAAATTCACTAACCGGGCGATCTGCCTGGAAGCATGAAATAAGCTGCACCATGGCATAACTATAAAAAGGGCGCAATACAGCGAATTATTTTACATGAACCACAAAAAATACTTGATGAAAGGCATCTATTTATGGTCAAAGTATTTTCCGTCCTTTCATATTTGAATGGCGACGGGGAACGCGGCTTTAGCAAAGCGCCGAAAAAATAAGATTGTAAAAGTGTGAAAACATGGTATTTGATCTGCGACTTCGCGGATATTCCAACTTTATAATCTATATTCCAGCAACGGACATATCAAAATAACTGTTTGATTTACAACAAATTGCTAAAACATTTTTTTATGGTTTTCTATATCGGGCTGTATTTGTGTTGACTTTCCTGAAATCTGTTCTTTCCTTTGATCCGGATTTTGTTCCTAATCAAATCCGAACCAATTACTTAACCGCGAAAAACAATGACCTGCTTATCTGCCTGCAGCTGCGTGCTGTTTTTTATGTCTTCATATCGCAGTTGCTCATGGCCCAATGACCCGTTTCTTCGTGGATACAATTTGAAATTAAAAACTTTCGTCAGCCTGATTTTTGTTTCCCGGGATAGCATTTTGCCCGGCAACCTGACACTTGAAAAACCCTTATTCGCCAGATATTATTAACCTCCTTTAAACCGATTACTATGAGAAAACAAAAACCAAACCCCGATCAACCCGCATGGAGAAAACTCCTGGTTTATTTTTCAATGCTGGTTTTCGCTTTGCTGTTTGCTAACAGCGCAAAGGCGCAGGATCCTCCGCAGTACGGTACTCCGTTTACAGGCGTACCCGACATCAGGGACGTAAATATGTACCAGGTGCATAACCGACCGTATAGCGCGGCCGGTAACTTCGCCGGCATAACGGCGCGCCTGGACAGCATTAAAGCACTGGGAATAAATGTGGTGTATGTGATGCCAATTTACCCGCATGGCACTGATTCACGGAGTTCAGCTTCGCCTTATTCCATCAAAGCTTTTGACTCGGTAGCCACCGAATATGGCACCTTAACCGATTTCAGAAACCTGGTGGCTGGCTGCCATACCCGTGGAATGGCCGTAATACTTGATTTTGCGGTAAATGGCACCTCGTGGGACCATCCCTGGATAACGCAGCATCCTAACTGGTATGTGCAAAGCGGGGGCGTGATACAGGAACTAGCGAACTTCTCTGACGTTGCCGCGCTTGATTTTACCAACACCGATATGCGGGCCGCAATGGTGCAGGCTATGCGTTATTGGGTGTTCGCTGCAAATATTGACGGCTTCCGGTGCGATTTTGCCAATAACCCGCCAATTGATTTCTGGACGAACACCATTGCCAACTTAAGGGGTATTACCACGCATCAACTGATCATGCTGGCCGAAGGCGACCGCCAGGCCAATTACCAGGCTGGTTTCGACTATGATTTTGGCGATGATTTTTATTACGATGCCTTAACGCAAATTGTTAGCGGTTCATCGGTGAGTACCATTCAAACAACTACTAACACTGAGTATACCGACGCCACCGGCAGTCAGCAAATGGCGCGGTATACTTCCAACCATGATATTGAAACGTCCACTACTGCCATACAGGAATTTGGCGGACATAATGGCGTAATAGCCAATTACCTGGTTTGTGCTTACATGCGCGGTGTGCCATTTTTAACAAGCGGACAGGAGGTTGATTTTAACCAAACCATCCCCTGGCCTTATACCACTGTAAAAATAAACTGGTCGGCCAACCTTGGCGCTTCGGCCGATTTTAAGAAGGTAAATAATTACCGAACCTCCGGCGAGGCGGTAAGGCGCGGGGTAATGGCCAATTTCTCGGACAATAATACCTGCGCGTTCACCAAAACATCGCAAACAACTTCGGAAAAAGTGGTAGTGATGGTAAACATGCGCAACAGTGCGCAAAATTATGTTATCCCGGCAGCTATAGCCGGCAATTACAAAAACGCCTACACGGGTGCTTCGGTTACATTAACATCGGGAGCCACGCAATCGTTAACGGCGTTTCAATACATCGTATTAACTAATCAAAATGTAGCTACGGTTGCGGTTACAGGCGTCTCCGTCAGTCCCACTACTGCAAGCATCGCGGCCGGTTTGACACAGCAGCTTACGGCAACAGTGGCGCCGTCAAACGCCTCGAACCAAAATGTGACCTGGTCGTCAAGCAACACGGCGGTAGCAACCGTTAACACAGGCGGCCTGGTAACCGCAGTTGCAGCAGGTACAGCAACCATAACGGTTACCACACAGGATGGGGCCAAAACCGCAACCTGCGCGGTTACCGTAACCGCAGCCTCGCACTTTACCGTTAATTTTTACCGGCCATCAACCTGGGGAACAGGCATTGATATTTACTGGTGGAGCGCATTGCCTGCCGGTGTGCTGGCAGACGGCACATGGCCGGGCGTCGCCATGGCCAATAACGGCAATAACTGGTATAGCTACACCTTCACCAATGTTACTTCAACCAATGTGATATTTGACGATGGTTCAAACCAAACTGCAAACCTAAGCAGGGCGGGGACGAACGGGTGGTATTACAATGGCAACTGGTATAATACGCAGCCCATACCGGTCACCGGTGTAACGGTAAGTCCAACGTCAGCCAGCCTGGCCGTAAACGGAACACAGCAGCTTACTGCCACCCTGGCTCCTTCAAATGCTACGGTAACAGGCGTTACCTGGTCATCAAGCAACACGGCTGTGGCCACCGTGAGCACAGCCGGTTTGGTAACCGCAGTAGCCGCAGGAACGGCCACCATAACAGCGACTACAAACGACAATTCCTTTACCGCAACGTCAGCAATTACGGTGAACACCACCAATGTGCCTGTAACCGGGGTAACCATGAGCCCGACAACAGCTTCCGTCGCCGTGGGTGGTACACAACAACTTACCGCTACCGTCGCCCCCAGCAATGCTACCAACAAAACAGTTAGCTGGTCGTCAAGCAATACAGCGGTAGCTACTGTAAACACCAGCGGGCTGGTAACCGCAGTCGGTGCCGGAACGGCAACTGTCACCGTAACTACCCAGGATGGAAGCAAGACAGCTACCTGCGCCATAACCGTAACCACGGTAGCCGTTACTGGTGTAACCATGAGCCCAACCAGTACATCGTTATCGGTGGGGGCGACACAACAGCTAACCGCCACCATTGCGCCCAGCAATGCGACCAATAAAGCGGTTACCTGGTCGTCGAGCAATACAGCCATAGCTACCGTAAGTACGGCAGGGTTGGTAACCGCTGTAGCAGCAGGAACGGCCACCATCACTGTTAAAACCACCGACGGCGCCAAAACCGCCACCTGTGCGGTTACGGTAACGGCAACCTCAGGGTTCACGGTTTACTTTTACCGGCCATCTACCTGGGGTACCGGCATCAAAATTTACTGGTGGAGCGCATTACCTGCCGGCAACCTGGCTGATGGCACCTGGCCGGGGGTTAACATGACCAATACCAGCGGTAACTGGTATAGCTATACCTTTACCAACATTACCTCAACCAACCTGATATTTAACGACGGCAGTAATCAAACGGCCAATTTAAACCGGGGATCCAACGGCTGGTATTACAATGGCAACTGGTACAATACACAGCCCGTGCCGGTTACAGGAGTTACGGTTAGCCCAACAACAGCAACGGTAGCCAGCGGTTCTACACAGCAGCTTACTGCGACCCTTGCACCGACTAATGCTACGATAACCGGTGTCAGCTGGTCGTCAAATAATACTGCCGTAGCCACGGTTAATACAACCGGCCTGGTAACAGCAGTTGCCACAGGTGCGGCCACTATTACCGTTACCACTACCGACAATAGCTTTACGGCTAACTGCACCGTTACGGTTACCGCTTCCGGCAGCACCACCTATTATAACATCTTAAACAGGTGGCAGCCCAATACCTATTTATATGATGCCGGCAACGGGCAGGTAAAATACGGCACCAGCCCGTCGGGTAACAACAATTACCTGTGGGAGCAGGTTACCGGCCCGTCGGGCTATATTTACCTGGTGAACCGCGGTACAGGGAACATGATGGATGTGGAGGATCAAAATGGGTCTGTGGAAAGCAATACCGGCAACAGCAGCTGGTACAGTGCCATGTGGTCGGTCGTATCAACCGGCGATGGCTGGAATTACCTTGAAAACAGGTGGCAAACCTCCGAGTGGATAAATATCCAAAGCCTTGCCGGTTATGCGCAATATAGTGGCGCATCAAGTGGTTTTTACAGCGCGGAGTGGCAATTCGTTAATCCCACAATAGTAAACAACGATGCCTATGTTGCCGGTATTTCGGGCGAAAGCAATCCGACTGAACTGAACGGGTTGGCGGGCGCACCGCTCTCTGCTGAGCCCTTTGTTCGCCCGGCGCTTTCACCAAACGGCGATGGTATAAACGACATACTCACTATTGATAACATTTCCCGTTACCCCGAAAATAAAATAACAGTGATGAATGCAAGGGGTGTTACCGTCTTCGAAACCGCGAACTATGATAACCTAAGTAAAACTTTCGACGGCCATTCCGGCTTAAATGGCGCAATGATGCCGCAGGGCACCTATTTTTACCTGCTGGAGTATAAGGCAGGCAGTACCGTTAAGTACAAAAAAGGGTACATCATACTGAAATACTAGCGACACGCAGGTTTGAACAGTTTTTCAAAAAGCCCCGGTCCGTTAAGCCGGGGCTTTTGGTTAAAAGAAAAATTGGGAGAAGTTTGATATTTCTTCGCTCGGCTTTTTGATAATGCTTCGGGCATAGATCAAACGACAGCGCGCCGGTGGAGACAAAGATTACCTCGTTAAAACATCAAATTTTTAATGCGTCTGCCCCGCGCCCTTACCTCAATGCTGCAATAAAACTTAAAAAGATTTCTATTTTTACAGCTTGTAAACCATCAAAACAGTTGGCGAATATGTTGAGATTGTCCAGGCTATTAGTTTCAGGCATTTGTATGGTTTGCCTTCCTATGATTGCCCACACCCAGTCGGTCACGGACAGCATGTTGAACGAACTGAACGCCGCCCTGGCAAAAAAAGACCAGTATATAACACAAAAACAGCAACAGATCGCCCGGCTAAACCAAGCCTTGCTGCAGGCCAAAACGGTTAAACAACAATTCGACGTGTACGCCTCGCTTTTTGAAGAGTATAAATCCTTTCGTTACGATTCATCCTATTATTATGCCAAAAAACTACAGGTCTTATCGGCGCAATTAAATAATCCGCTGCTTATCGCCTCAGCGAAAATGAAACTTGCATTTACGTTGTTGTCGTCAGGGCTGTTTAAAGAGACACTGGAAGAGCTTAACGGCATCAATGTGCAACTATTTAACCCAATAGACAAAAGCGACTATTATTTTCTAAAAGCAAGATGCTATTTTGATCTGTCTGATTATGACCGCAGCCCTGATTATTCGACCCGGTATGATCCCCAGGGCATAACGTGCATTGATTCGGCACTTGCACTAAACAATCCCGGAACTTTCCGTTATCTGGAACTCGAAGGCCTGAAAGAACTGCGCACCGGTCATTATACGGACGGACAAGCTACCTACATTTCCCTGTTGAAGTTACCCGGCCTGACGCCGCATGATTTCGCGGTAAATGCCTGTTGTCTCAGTTACATTTACCAGGTAAAAGGGAACTTGGAAAGGTCCGTGCAATTGCTTATAGGGGCGGCCATTTCTGATATTCAATCCGCAACCAAAGAGACGGTGGCCATTTACCAGCTGGCCGATATCCTGTTTAAAAAAGGTGATATAGACCATGCCTATGTTTATATTAAACAGGCCATGGATGATGCTGCTTTTTACGGCGCTTTACAGCGCCAGGTAAAGATTAGCAGCATATTGCCCATTATCGAGGCGCAATGGATCACCCAGATCGAGCATCAAAAAAAACTGCTTTATACGTACTCTTTCATTATTACACTGCTGGTAATAGCGGTAGTGGTATTTGCGTGGATCATATTTAAGCAATTAAAAAAGCTCCGCATCGCCGATGAAGTGATCAAAGCGGCCAACATCACCCTGCAAGAAAACAACCGGTCGCTCGAAGAACTAAACCAGAATTTAAGCACGGCCAATAAAATAAAAAACGAGTATATCGGCTACTACTTTAACATCAACTCCATTTATATCGAAAAATTGGAGAGCTTTCAAAAATCCCTTGAGAAAAAGTTGAGCAGCAAACGTTACGAGGACGCGCAAACCGCTGTTAAAAACCTGAACCTGGAAAATGAAAGGCAGCAGCTATTCCACACCTTCGATAAAGTTTTCTTGCGCATCTTTCCCGATTTTATCAATAAATTCAATGCCTTGTTTGAACCCGGCGACGAGATATGCATTCCGGAGGGCCAGGCGCTCGGCACCGAGCATCGTATATTTGCCTTGATAAGGATGGGCATTCATGATAATGACCGTATTGCCAAACTGCTCGGCTATTCGGTTAACACAATTTACGCCTACAAAAACAGGATAAAAAACCGCTCGTTTATCTCCAATGACGATTTTGAGGACCGAATTATGGCGATAGAAGCGGTTTAATTGAAAACTTCCGAAACTGAAATCTATATTGGCCTTTATCAAATCACTTACAAATTATTAATAATCAACTTATTATATTAATATCTCTTCTGTATTTTCTATATTGAGGGTAGCCGCTATTGCCTTTACTTTTTCATCCTCTTTCCTTTGATTCGGATTTGGCGCGAGTTGCCACGATCAAGTTAAACCAATTTTAAACTACTAAATGAATGAAAAAGCTTTACTTTTTGAGCTACACTTTGCTGTTACTTTTTATTGGCCTTTGCAACCCGGCCATGGCCCAATCGGGTGCTATAACGGGCCGTGTGATCGACGATGAAAATCAGCCCCTCCCCGGCGCAACCGTTATGCTGAAAGGGACAAAACAAACCGCCGGCACGGATGCAAACGGTTATTTTAAACTAATCAACGTGCCGGCCGGCCCGCAAACGCTGGTGATCACCTTTATCGGGTTCGCTACATTGGAGCAAGCGGTAAATTTTGGTGGCAGGCTGAATTTGACCCTCCAGCTAAAACCACTACCGCTATTACCAGCAGTGTAATAATGAAAGAGTACGTATAAAGC
>Ga0206949_1045_pt1 | contig 46665 bp, 46 predicted proteins | sample Alteio_BWOrgHeat_40_FD_153240 | JGI IMG/M metagenome (GOLD analysis project Ga0206949, IMG submission 153240) | Enriched cells from forest soil in Barre Woods Harvard Forest LTER site, Petersham, Massachusetts, United States -... | ecosystem: Environmental > Terrestrial > Soil > Temperate forest >...
TTTGGTACGGATCTTGCTTTCTTAAAGAACCGCATCACTACCTCGTTTACTTATTATAGCAGGACCACAGACGGCCTGATTGCAGCGGTGCCGCTTCCTCCGTCTTCAGGTTTTGCGTATGACTTTGTGAACATAGGATCTGTGAGCAACAAAGGCGAAGAAATATCGCTGAGGGGCACGCCGATAGCTACAAGATATGGTTTGAGGTGGGACATCTTCGGGACATACACGCACAACGTAAGTGATGTACTGAGCCTGAAGAACGGAGTGAATAATATAGTGCTGGGCGGTATGAACGGCATGAATATAGTTGCAGCGGTGGGTCAGCCTTACGGCACATTCTATGCTGCCGACATTCAATACTGGCAAGATCCTAAGACAGGCTCATGGCATCCGGTTGTAGATCAGACTACCGGACTACCTGTAGCAACTAAGGGCCCGGTATACAGAGGCTCTTTCCAGCCTAAGTTCCAGGCATCATGGGGTACAGAGCTTTCTTACAAGGGCCTGAAACTGCACGCTTTATTTGTGACCAAGCAGGGTGGCCAGTTCTTCAGCGAGACGAAGATGGAAACAGATATGAACGGTACATCGCAGGAAACTGTGGTGAACAACCGTAACCCTTATGTATGGGCTAACTCGGTATACCAGGTAGCGAATACCAACATCTACCTGCCGAACAGCACGAAATTCACGCCTTACAACTATTATACAACTGAGTCGCAGGTATTGCCAGCGCAGGGTTTAGTAAATGCGAGTTATGTGAAACTGCAGGAATTGTCGTTGTCTTACAAGATACCGACAAAATATTATAAACACAGTCCGTTTGGCGGCCTTGAGGCAGGCGTATTTGGTAACAACCTGCTGATATGGACAGCAAAGAGCAACCACTATGGCGATCCTGAGGAAACATCAGCAGGCGCACTTGGTAACGGACAAGGATTTAACTATGGCGCCAATCCTTCTGTAAGGAGTTATGGAGTATTTGCCAAGGTTACATTCTAAATCTTAAATTTATTTTATAAAATATCGATTATGTTGATAAATAGGAAATTTGTTTTTACAGCTGCTGTTGCGCTTGCATTAGGTGTATCGTCCTGTAAGAAGTTTAACAATGTAAATACTAATCCAAACGTTTCACAAAATGCTACTGTACAGACACTGCTGCCAGCTGCCGAACTTTATGTAGGCTCTGGTGTGGGTGTGGACCTGCAGATAGCCGGTTCGATATGGTCGCAATACTGGACACAAACTCCTGCAGGCAACCAATATATAGCACTGGAGCAATTCAATCCGGGACAGGACCAGGCGGCATCAGGCTGGACTAATTTATATGCCGGCGCTGAAAACCTGTTTCAATTATCACAGCTTGCAGATTCTCTTCATAAAAAGTCTTACCAGGCAATAGCACTGATATTGGAGGCCTATACGTTCCAGGTAATTACCGATGGCTGGGGTAATGCTCCGTACAAGCAGGCATTACAGGGCCAGTATGTATATGGCCACAAAATAAACCCGCAGTATGATTCCCAGATCGTGATCTATAATGGCATCATTAATTTCCTTGATTCTGCCAACAAGTTATTGAAGGCAGGCGGCGGGGCTCCGACCACAGATGACCTGATATACGGTGGTGATATGGGCAAGTGGCAGCGGTTTGCCAACACGCTGCGCCTGAAAGTGCTGCTGCGGGAAATATATATAGACCCTACGGGCGCTACAAAGAAAATAGACACCATGTATGACGGCAGCCCTGCATTTATGGGCGCCGGTGATGACGCTAAAATAACCTACGGAGCTAACCTGGGCAATAAGAACCCACTGTATGCTGAAGAAAGCTCTGTGCAACTGGGCAGCGTGCAGAATTTTGCTGGTAGCAAGACCTGTATAGACTCTATGAACAATAACGGTGACCCAAGGGTGCGTGTATTCTACGAAGCGACATCAGGTGGAAACTATACCGGACTGACACAGGGAACATATAATATACCTGCGGCTGCAGGCTCTTACTCTATACCAGGCACTGCGGTAGCAGGTGATGGTCAAAATGCTGCATCGGCTAACGCCCCTGTGATCCTGATTTCGAGCTGGGAGAGTTTCTTCCTGCAAGCTGAAGCGGGCGCAAGGGGATTGGGCGCTGCTGCCGGAAACGACAATGCAAATTTCGCATCAGGTATACAGGCGAGCTTTACTTACTACAATATTGCCGGTAGCTACCCTGCTTATATAAATAGCGGAGCAACCTGGACGGTATATCCTGCGGGTGGAACATTAGCCCAGAAGTTGAGGGCGATCATTACCCAAAAATGGTTTGCAATGTGTGGTAACCAGGGCTTTGAAGCATGGGCAGAATATCGCCGTACAGGGTATCCTGACTTCCTGGTGCAGCCAGCTAGTAGTGTGATAGGTGGCCAACGCCCGGAAAGGTTATTGTACCCAACATCAGAAAGTACATCTAATGCCGGTTTCCCTGGCCTGCAGCCAGTAACTACAAGGGTATGGTGGGATATAAACTAATTGTTTTTTGATAAAAAAAAGTAAGAGAATGAAGAAAATATTAATGCTATCGGTGCTTGCAGCAGTTGCATTTGTGGGTTGTAAAAAGAAGGAAGATACGGTATCGAGAGTGGTAAGTGTATCTTATCCTACTGTAACGATCGTCAATTCGCAGTTTTACAGTTTCCCTGTAGGTGGCGGGCCATTGCCGAACGCAAACACCATAATTGCGACAGCTTATGATTCGTTTTACCACCAATCTATAAAGCCAGTAGTAGATGCAAGTGAGGTGTCGGACATTATACCGGGCTTATACATAATAACGGTATCAGCAAAAAACACTGATGGGTTCCTGGGATACAACTATGTATATGTAGCGATAACGAGCGAACCGGATTCCATAAACGTTGCGGGCCAGTACGTGCGCCAGGACAACTTTGATACGGTAAATGTGACCAAAATAGGTGCAGGATTTTACAGAACGGATAATGTAGGAGGCAACAGGGTAACGCCGGGTGCAGCCGTAAATACAGTAGTTCCGGGTTATTTTGTGATGGGGTCTGATAACTCATCTTTGTATATGCAGACGCAGCCGAGTCCAATCGGCACATTCTCGGGTACAGGTTCGTTCAATCTATCGCCGGGCGACACTGCGTTTCAGTATGTGATAAAAGGCAATACCAATTTTGACGGCACGAACAGGGTATTCAAGAAACTATAGTATAAAAGCAATTCAATGGAAAGATCCTGCGGCAGAAACGCAGGATCTTTCCATTTGTGGCCGTATGCAGATGAATAAAGCAGAATTTATTGCGGTATTTCACTTTTTAACAAATTTTCCATTGTTCAGCCATTATATTTGCGCACTAATTTAGTTCTATGCAAAGAATCATCGCCATACTGGCGTTCCTGCTTGTTCCGTCGTATGTGCTGCTGGCGCAGGACGGGACTGATAAAATGAACAGCGGAGCTGTACCCCCAGCTATATCTAAACCCGCGCGAGACTTTGTGATGCTGAAGTTTGGCTACAATAACTGGATACAGAAACCAGACAGTGTTAAAAACAAAACTTTCAACTATACAGTAGGCGCTAATCTCTGCTATGATTTCCCGATCAAAAAGTCTAAATTCAGTTTTGCCGTTGGCCTGGGTATCCTCACATCAGTTAACTACCTGGATCAGCAAGTGCTGAGATCGGCCGACACAGCAGTGCAGGCAGCCCAGTTTTTAGCAGATACCACGCACTATAAAAGGTACAAGTTTGTAACGGCCTATGTACAGGCCCCATTTGAGTTAAGGTACTTTTCCAATACAGTAAACAGGAATAAGGGTTTTAAAGCAGCAGCCGGCCTGGAGATAGGTACACTGCTGGGCGCGCACACCAAGGGCCTGACTTCTGAAGACGGAGCTAATGCAAAGTTTAAGATAGATACGAAGAGGTTTGTGAGCCCATGGAACTTTGCAGCGACAGCCCGTGTGGGCTGGGGCAATTTTGCAATATTTGCGTCTTATAACCTGACCACTGTATTTAAAGAGAATGAAGGCCCACCAATTACTCCGGCCTCTGTAGGCATCTGTTTGACCGGCCTGTAATATAGTTCTGAAACTTAATGGTAAATGCCCAAAGTACATCTGTATTTTGGGCATTTGCATGCTATGCCGAATGAGCAGTGTACGGCAATAAAAAAGGGTGCCTGGAAAGGTACCCTTTATGGAAATCTAATGTTGGGCATTCCCGGTCCTTAAACTTCCATCAAACACACACTATCGAGGGAATGCAATATTATAAGTTCAAAAACCGTACCAAAGTCTGCTGGCCGGCCAAGAGTTAACATTGTATTGTAACTAAGACTTAGAAGCGCCAGCGCAAGCCAAGCGTTTCGGGGAAATAAATGGTATGAAAATTGGCGTTCTCGTGATCGTAATGGATGTCGTTGGTATGTACGCCAGCATAGCGAATAGCCAGGTCAACATTTAAAGCCAGGCGAGGGAGTATGTAGTAAGTATACCCGATCTGCGCACCATAAGTAAGGCCAATGCCATAGCCATAGTCGTAACGGGACATGTATGTGTAGTTGGAATCAGGTGCAGACTTATACTTGCTGTAAGCAATAGAACCGTCGTTAATGGTATTGATGATACCAAGTGTAACGCCGAAGTTAATGTTAGACCTGTTGATGGTATTGTACTGGGAATAAAAAGGAATGACGTAGTTGATGCCTATTGATTCGGTCATGGCCTTATCTGCAACCAGGAATGTGATCTGCTGCGGCTTCAGGGCCTGCCCGTTAAGGTCGGTAAGGCTCCATTGCCCATAAGATTCCCATTTTCTCGTTCCGACGTCCGCATTCATCATCCAGTGCGGATTGAAGAAGTAACTTGCACGTATTGAATAATCGGGAGAAACATTAGTTTGTGTGCCCTGATAAGCATTCGCAGGGCCTAATGGCCTTGTGAATGTACTGAAACCAGCATTCACACCAATTTCCCAAAAATAATCGGGTGGTAAATTCTGCGCAAACATACTGCCCGCAGCACCCAGAAAAATGGCTACGGTGAGTAAAAATGCCTTCATACGAGGAGCAAGTTTTAAAATTAGAATCAAATCTAAGTAAATTTTGCTGTGAAAGAAAGAAAATGCCTAAAAAACCTTTAAAGTTGCGGAGTATATCCGAATATGCTTATAACTGCCTAAAACTCAATATTTGAGGTTGTGGATGCTTATTCATCCTCATCATCACCTCCGAGGTTCAGGTCCATCATACTGCCGAGCATATCTGCAAAGGCAAACCCACCTTTTTCTACACCTTTTTTGCTGATCAGCGAGTATTCAGACAAGCCATGTAACATGAACTCCATGAGCAGGGCAGTATCACTCTCGCCGGCATTCGGGTAAAATTGTTTTACGGCGGCATAAAGCCCATCGACCTGGTATAAGTGAGCGAGGTAATCCTCGTCGGAGTCGGCCTGCAAAAGCATAACGTCATTGTTTTTCCCAAACCAATCTATGACCGGCTGATATGGAGTTGGTTTTGCTTTGGCTTTCTGCACATCCCTGCCTTTTTTGAATGATTGCGGATCGGGGAAGTACTGAACGAATGTGGAGCGGATGGCCAGGCCGAGAAGCCGGTGGGCGACATTGAGTGCACCTTCCTGCTCTCCCTCGTATACCAGCTCGATCTTGCCGGTGATGGAGGGTACTATGCCAACAAAGTCAGAGATGCGTACCCTGGCGTTGTCTTTATTGCTTTGCAGTGCACGGAGCTCGGCAGTGCTCACGAGGTTTTCATAAGCCGATATAGTAAGCCGGGCAGATACGCCACTCTTCTGATCGACAAATTCGCTCTTGCGGGCTTCCATAGCTATCTGCTCTATGAGTAAGCTACACAGATCAGGGACGTGTACTTTTTGCAGTTGTTCCGGCAATATATCCGCTTCCTGAGCAGTGATGGCCCGGGAAATCTCCACTGTTTTAGGGTAGTGCGTAATGATCTGGCTTTCTATACGGTCTTTGAGCGGGGTAACGATACTGCCGCGGTTGGTATAATCTTCGGGATTGGCGGTGAAGATAAACAGGATATCAAGCGGCATACGCAGCTTAAACCCACGTATCTGTATGTCGCCTTCCTGCAAAATATTGAAGAGCGACACCTGTATGCGGGCCTGGAGATCGGGCAACTCATTGATGACAAATATGCCGCGGTGTGAGCGCGGTATGATGCCATAATGGAGCGCCTGCTCGTCGGCAAAACTGAGGCGCATATTGGCAGCCTTTATGGGGTCTATGTCTCCGATGAGGTCTGCAACAGAAACATCGGGTGTGGCCAGCTTTTCGCCATAGCGCTGACTGCGGTGCAGCCACGATATGGGCGTCTTGTCGCCTTTCTCTTCTAATAAAGTACGGGCATACAGCGAAATAGGCATGAATGGATCATCATTTATCTCGCTGCCGGCAACTACGGGAATCCATTCATCCATCAGGTGAATCATCTCGCGGGCCATACGTGTCTTGGCCTGGCCGCGCAAGCCGAGGAAGAGAATGTTGTGGCGGGAGAGCAATGCTCGTTCTACATCAGGGATAACGGTGTCTTCAAAGCCAAGGACTGTCTGGAACGGACTTTGTTTTTTCTGAATTAACTGAACGAGATTTTCGCGGATTTCCTGCTTCACACTCTTAGTGGTATATCCTGCCTTTTTCAGCGCTCCGAAGTCTTTTATTTCTGGTTGTTTCATAATTTTCAAGGTACGATTACTATAGTTGTTAAAATGTTTTTCCTGGCAACATACTGATCAGTTCCAGTTATCGTTTACTTTTGGTTTTGGTTTTTCTTTAGGTGCGTCCTCATTCATTTTTTTCTCCTTTTCTTCTTCTTCCAGGCGCTTCTTTTCACGTTCTTTTTCTTTCTTAATTTTTTTCTCCAGCCGTACTACTTTCGGATCTTTGTCCTCGGCAGGTTTCTCATCAGCATCAATCACATCAGCATCAGAGCGGCCAGACTCGCCTTTTTCCAAGATCCTGTCCAGTGCCTCCAGCTTTTTTTCTGAGATATCTGCCGGTTTCAATACTACATCGTAACCTGTCTGGCTTTCATTGTTTGTCCATGAGCCGGTGTATATACGATTGTTGAGCTCCAGTTCCAGTGATCCCACGGGTGGGTCGTCTTCCATTACCCAATGCCCATCGCTGTCGCGGGTAATATTCAGTTTCACGTAATTGAGCTGATCGCCAAATTTATACAGGCCATCGTAAAACGAGGTTTTGCCGGACTTGACATCTCTCAGGTACCTGATAAAGAGCTTTACGGGTATTTCATCGTCAAATTTACCTTCATAATATTTCCTGTCTATTACTTCTTTTCTTACCTGCTGTTTGTCTTCCTCGGTCAATGGGTTAGAGATCTGAAGATTCTTATTTTTGCCGGCGGTGGTATCGTTAGCCGATGTATCGGCGCGGTTCTTTTTCCGCAACATATTTTTTGCGGAGTCGCTGTTCATGTTTTTTGCCAACCACTCATAGTATTTCTTCTCTTCCTTTTCCTTGAATGTATACTCATCAATAGTGGAAGCCTCAAGTATATTGATGACCTGGCCGCCGAAAAAGTAGCCGTTTATCTTTTGTATCTCTGTGATGGTGATACAAAAAGTAAGCCGCCCCATCATATCGCGCACGAAAAGGTAGCCTTTGAACCGTTCGGGGGATATACGATCGTAACCGGCAAGATCGCGGGTAAGGGGTTCTTTGATCAGCTCGTATCGCTGGATGACCACGCCATTCCAGTGAATACCGGAGTCTTCTCCTTTTACGACCACGCGCTCAAACCGGGCAAGAATGTCGTGGTTATAGTAAGGATCGAACTGTAGCAGGGCTTGCGGATGTTCTTTTAATTCATTCAGGGCTTTTACGGTCTCGGGAGCCTGGTCGTGATTGTGCATGACCAGGCTCCATAGGGTATCGAAAGGAGGGAAAAGGTAAAAATAACTGAGTGAGTCCTTATGAATGAGACAGCCAAGAACATTTTGCATCAGCCCTACCTCGGTTGTTGGTACGGCACGGGATTGATGTTTACGTGCGTAAGTATCATGACCTGCAAACAGACAGAAGGATAAAACTAAAATAAAAAAATACTTCATCCAGGATGGTTCGAGCGAATAAAGTTAGTGTTTTAAAAGTTAAGTGAGAATGTCAAAATGACTTGGGGCGTTTCAAATCTTCGCGAATTGGGTAGCCCGCTCCGGGGCAAAAAGCTTCTTAGAGCATTTTTACTACAAAGCGATAGCTCCGCTGGAGCATACTGGAAATTTATGCAAAATGAAGGAAGATGAATTGCACCGAAGTACTTCTACTGTTTGAACGGCTCTTTCCATCAAATGAACTCGAATACTCTTTCCGGCGGCCTTGCTACAATGGCTTTATCACCTTTTTCCACAATTGGCCTTTCCATCAGTTCAGGATGCGCAATCAGTATGGATACCCACTCACTCTCTGTATGTTCTGTATCCCTGAATTGTTCTTTATAAATGAGTTCGTTTTTACGCACAAGGTCTACAGCCTTCATGCCGAGTTTTTTGAGCAATCGTTTTAGTTCGGTCTTTTTCAAAGGCTCGGTCATATACCACCTGGCAGTGTATGGTATATTCTGTTCTATCAATATTTCTAATGCGCCCCTGCTTTTGCTGCACCGGCCATTGTGGTAGATGGTAAGTGTATCCATTACACCACTATTTCTTTTACATTGTCGGCTATGGTGAGCCTGCCGAGTGTTTTGGCTTTTATCTCATCAATGGTGACACCGGGCGCATATTCCAGGCATTTGAAACCATCAGGGGTGATATCGAATACGCCAAGGTCAGTGACCACCTTTTTGATGCAGCCGACGCCGGTGAGTGGTAAAGTACATTGTGGCAACAATTTGCTTTCGCCCTTTGGGTTGGTATGTTGCATAGCCACGATAATATTTTTTGCGGCGGCGACGAGGTCCATAGCGCCACCCATGCCCTTTACCAGTTTTTTCGGTATCTTCCAGTTGGCGATGTCGCCATTATCTGCCACTTCCATGGCGCCCAGCACGGTAAGGTCTACCTTGCCTGCGCGAATCATGCCGAAGCTCATGGCACTATCAAAGATGGCAGAGCCGGGGAGCGTGGTCACGGTTTGCTTGCCGGCATTGATCATATCGGCATCTTCTTCCCCTTCATAAGGGAATGGCCCCATCCCCAGCAATCCATTTTCGCTTTGCAACACCACATCTACTCCCTCAGGTATATAGTTAGCTACCAGTGTGGGTATACCTATGCCCAGGTTTACGTAGAAACCATCCTGCAATTCCTGTGCTATCCGTTTTGCTATTTGTTCTTTAGTAAGCGCCATGGGTTATTTTTTTCTTGTTGTGCGGTTCTCAATTCGTTTTTCGTAGTTAACACCCTGGAATATCCTTTTGACATAGATGCCGGGTACGTGTATGGCGTTCGGGTCGAGCTCGCCGGCGGGAACCAGGTGCTCTACCTCCGCGATGGTTATTTTGCCTGCCATAGCCATAAGTGGGCTGAAATTGCGAGCGGTACCCTTGAAAATAAGGTTACCCTGCGTGTCGCCCTTCCATGCTTTTACGATGGCGAAATCGGAATCGAATGCTTCCTCAAGTAAATAATTCTTTCCTTTGAAATTGCGCACTTCTTTGCCTTCGGCTACTTCTGTGCCTATACCTGCCAGCAGCCAGACCGCAGGCATGCCATAGCCGGCAGCCATGCAGCGGGTAGCCAGCGTGCCCTGCGGTACCAGGTCTACTTCAAGCTCGCCGCTCAGTAATTGCTGTTCGAAGATGGCGTTCTCGCCTACATAGGAAGAGATCATTTTTTTTACCTGCTTACCCTGTAACATGAGCCCGATACCAAAATCGTCGACGCCGGCATTATTAGAGATACAGGTAAGGTTATTGATGCCTTTTTTTACGATGGCGGAAATGCAATTTTCGGGTATGCCACACAGGCCGAAACCACCAAACATAATGGTGGAGCCAGATGGGATGTCCTTTACCGCCTCGTCGGCGCCCGCAACAACTTTATTCATTGAATTGAATTTGAGTGCTAAATTAAGCGATAAACCGGTAAAATCTAAAAGTCATCCTCGGGGTCATAGAGCGGAACATATATCTGTTGTCCGGGTTTCAGTTTTGCTTCCTTCAATCCTTTGATATGCCGGTAAAAGGTGTCCATAGGAAGGCCATCAAAGCCGGTGAATAGTTTATGGAGCAGTATTACCCGGTTGCCGGCGAATTTGTATTCATCATTTTCCAACCCTTCGTGGTTTAGTACTGTATTGGTAAACAGGTGATGGGTGATGCTATCGATCTTCGGGTCATCGAGATCATCAAAGCCCTTTACTTTTGTTAGGTTCCCGTTCTTATCGACAAGCCATAAACGCCATTCTATTGGGCCATGCCCACCACCATGCCATCCGTTCTTCACATAAGACAAGTCCATAATGCCATCGCAGTTCCAATCCTTATATCGTACTCTGCCCCAGGCATTTTCAATAGTGTCTTCGCATACCTTTTGCCACCCGGTGTCAACCTTTAGGTATACCTGCAGGCAGGCCAACGGCAGGCTTTCCCTCAAATCTACATCGTAGAACAATACAGCATGCACCTGCGTGGGAGAGAACAAATGGCCGGCAACGATGAAATCGTAATAATTGTCAATAGCCCCGAAACCCTGATCCTCAAAGTGGATAGCGGTGTCGAAGGTTGACAGAGTTTTCTTACGGTCGAAAAAGGAAAGTAGTGGCATATAGTGTCTGTGAAAATCAGGGCTATCTGGCCAGCTTACATACTTTGCAAAGTCGTATATATTCAGTCGAACAGCCTTGCGGTGCGGTTTATGGCGCTGGCAGCTGGCTACAAGAAATGCAAGCAGGCAAAAAAGTAGTATTTTGTTTACAGAGCGTGGTTTCATCTTATGATATGGTAAAGCACACAAAGCGTGCCAGTTTTGTAGATTTATACCAAATGCTTGTCTAATTTTGGCGCTTATTTATCATTAACGCTATGTCCAAGAAAAATATTTCACGTCCTGACGGGCTTGCCTACTCTACCAACAAGGATTTCTTTAATAGTTTCCCGGAAGAAGAGCCAGCCGATACCTTGCCGAAGGATAAGCAGAAGCTGCGGGTAAGCCTGGATAAGAAACAACGCGCGGGCAAGGTAGTGACCCTGGTAGACGGATTTGTAGGCACCGCCGAAGACATGGAAGCACTGGGCAAACAACTGAAAACCAAGTGTGGAGCGGGCGGGAGCATAAAAGACGGTTACATTATCATACAAGGGGATTATAAAGAAAAAATCATTCCGTGGTTGAGGGATTGGGGATACGCTAATACTAAGTGAAAGGTGATAAGTTAAAACCTAAAAGTAGATAGGCATTAGTATTTAGTAGATAGTCTTAAGTCTTAAGTAGAAAGTATAAAGTTATTTCCTGAAAAGGATCATTTTGTATTTAAGTGAAAGAGGAAAAGTTAAAACCTAAAAGGGTCTGTATATAAGTGAAAGGGGAAAAGTTAAAACCTAAAAGTTTTTTTCGACGAACTGGGGATGACTTTTGAATAGTTTTTTATCAGTTATTCAGCAAATATCAACATCTCCCTTTAGGTTGGGGGTTTCTCAAACTATAAATGTACTTTTGCCCATCATTTCTACTTCATGTTACAAGACATACAGATATTAAACGAGAAAGAAACCCGTGGCGGTTTCGGAGAAGGTATACTGGAGGCGGGACGCCGCAACCCGAATGTAGTGGCGCTGACGGCTGACCTTGCAGGTTCTCTGAAGCTCAATGCTTTTATGAAAGAATTTCCCGACCGCTTTATCCAGTGTGGTATCGCGGAGGCAAATATGATAGGTGTTGGCGCAGGCCTGACCATTGGCGGCAAGATACCGTATACAACCACGTTTGCGAACTTCTCTACCTCGCGCGTGTATGACCAGATACGCCAGTCGGTGGCTTACAGCGGTAAGAATGTGAAGATATGCGCTTCTCACGCCGGGCTTACGCTGGGCGAAGATGGCGCCACGCACCAGGTGCTGGAAGATATAGGGATGATGAAGATGCTGCCGGGTATGACGGTGATAGTGCCGTGTGATTTCAACCAAACCAAGGCTGCAACCATAGCAATAGCGGATTACGAGGGACCGGTGTACCTGAGATTTGGTCGCCCGAAGTGGCCTAACTTTACTGCCGAAGACCAGAAGTTTGAAGTAGGTAAGGCACAAGTGCTTGCTGAGGGAACAGACGTGAGCATATTTGCCTGTGGACACCTGGTATGGATGGCGGTAGAGGCAGCCAAAATACTTGCGGAAAAAGGTATCTCTGTAGAGTTGATAAACATACACACGATAAAACCATTAGACGAAGCCGCTATAATCAAATCTATTCGTAAAACGGGTTGCATGGTGAGCGCAGAAGAGCACCAGATAAATGGCGGGCTTGGTGACAGTGTAGCCGGCGTGGCATCGCGTGACTGCCCTGTGCCACATGAGTATGTGGCAGTAATGGATACCTTTGGCGAAAGTGGAACGCCTAAGCAACTGCTGGATAAATACGGACTGACAAAAGAACATATAGTAGCGGCCGCAGAGAAAGCGATCAGTAGAAAAAAAGGATAGTCATCTGAAATTATATCACGAAATGGCAGGGATTTAATTCCTGCCATTTTTTTATTGCACATAGCGTATTTTTGAATCACTATGAAAAAGACAAGCTATATAGTGTACGTCATTATGCTGCTGATATGTTCCTGCAAAGCACCGAAAGATTTTGTGTTCAGGGATGTACAAAATTTCAGCATTGGCAAAGCCGACCTGCACCAGGCGCAGCTATCGATGGACGTGAAACTCTATAACCCTAATAACTACCGGATGAAGCTAAAGAAGGCTGACCTGGATGTGTACATGAATAATAAGCACCTGGGTAAAATGAACGTCCGGGAGCGTTATACTGTTCCGCAGATGGACACATTCTCGCTGCCGATAGTACTGGACGTGGATATGAATAATGTACTGCCCAACGCCCTGCAGCTCATTATGAACAGCAACGTAACCGTAAAACTGACTGGCAAAGTAAAGGCAGGCAGGCACGGTGTATTCATCAATATACCAGTAAACTATGAGGGTACACAGAATATCAGCTCAGGGATAAAGTGGTAGAGATCAGAACTTATTCTTCCACATCATGCTTTCCACAGGCTTATTGGTGCGGCCATTGTATTTAGCCCCGTCTTTCTTATTGTATTTATTGATCACATCGCCTTCTGTGACGAAGTAGATGAGTTGGCCTACAGGCATACCGGCATATACCCGCACCTTCTGAATACATGAAATTTCCAGTGTCCAGGCGTTGCAAAAGCCTACATCACCCTTACCTGCAGTGGCGTGTATATTGATGCCCAGCCTGCCGGTAGATGACTTACCCTCCAGGAAAGGCACGTGGGCATGCGTTTCGGTATACTCCTCAGTAACGCCGAGGTACAGTACACCCGGCTGCAGCACATAACCTTCTTCGGGAATCTCGAAGTGGGAAATGGTATTGTGTTTGCGGGCGTCCAGTGTGGTATCGTCATACATGGCAAGGTACTTGCCCAGGTGCACATCATAAGAGTTAGAACCGAGGTTAGCACGGTCGTAAGGTTCTATTATTATATTACCTTTTTCTATTTCTGCGAGTATCAGTGAATCGGAGAGAATCATGGGGCAAATATAAATAAACAAATATCCCGTTATCGCGCCTCAAAGCAACTATTTATCCACAGACAGTGCCATGTTTTCATAATGCCTTTTACAATATAAGTAGTGTTGCTGCAAAAAGTACGTGTTAATTACTGTAAAAATGATATTTTTGCTCCCCTTCTTAACATTTATTATGGAATATAGAGAAATAGTTGCAGTTACCGGCCTTGGAGGCCTTTACCAATTACTGACCACAAAAAGCGATGGCGCGATAGTGCGGAATGTGGCGGATAAAACGACGAGGTTCATATCGGCACGCCAGCATAATGTAACGCCGCTGGAGAGTATAGAAGTGTACACCACCGGTGAGAATGTGCGCCTGCACCATGTGTTTCAGAAGATGCAGGAGCATGAGACAAGCATACCGCTTGCGGACGCAAAAACAGCTGACAATGCGGTTATAAAGGCCTATTTCAAAAGCATTTTCCCGGAGTTTGACGAAGAGCGTGTGTATGTGAGCGACATGAAGAAAATGCTCAAATGGTATGATGTGCTGAAACTGAATGACCTCCTTCGTTTTGACGAGCAGAACGCTGACGAAGCCGCTACTGATGAAACGGCAGCGCCTGAAGTTGTAGCTGAGCCGGTGGCAGAAGCTGCTGCTGAAGAAAAACCTAAGAAAAAGGCTGCTGCAAAAAAAGCTGCGCCAACTGAAGAAGGTGAGGAAAAACCTAAGAAAGCAGCAAAAAAGAAGACCGCTGACGCAGAACCTGTAGCAGATGGGGAAGAAAAACCAGCCAAGAAAGTGGCTAAGAAGAAGAAAACAGAAGAATAGTAACGTTTTCTTTAACTGTTTATTATTCCGGCTAGAGGAGGAAGCTACATAATCGTGGTTTTTAGTTTCCTAAGTAAATATTTTTTTTATCTTAGTGCCGTAATGAGAAACAAGATCATATTAATTGCAGCCCTTCTGATCATGCTTATTGATCTCAGCAGCTGCAGAATGCGTGAGGTAGGGGTATACCGTAATACCAACTACTTCCACCCGACGCATACCCGCAGACACTATGCCCGCGAACGACATACCAATATCCGGAAGATGTTCTGGGGGCGGCACCGTTCGGGAATGCGGCCATATACGCACCGCGGACAAATACGCTATTGATACTAAAACAGATAAAATAAAAAAACCGGATCGTATATCCGGTTTTTTTATTGCCCTGCATCGTAACTCAAAATAACGAGTTGGGCGTGAAATCTTTGGTACGCCCCAGGTGTTTGTATGCTTTTTCAGTGGCCTCTCTGCCGCGTGGTGTGCGCATAATATATCCCTCCTGTATCAGGAAGGGCTCATATACCTCTTCTATAGTGCCGGCTTCCTCGCTCACGGCTGTAGCTATGTTGTTGATGCCGGCGGGGCCGCCCTTGAATTTATCTATCAGTGTAGTGAGTATCTTATTATCCATGTCGTCCAATCCGCTTTCGTCCACGTTCAGCGCTTTAAGGCCATGCTCCACTATAGCCACGTCGATGACGCCATTGCCCAGCACCTGTGCAAAATCGCGCATGCGGCGGAGCAGGCCGTTGGCTATACGAGGTGTGCCCCTGCTGCGGCCAGCTATCTCGCGGGCGGCATCGGAAGTGATGCGCACCTGCAGCACGCCTGCAGCGCGTATAATGATGCGTTGCAGCACATCGGCAGTGTAATATTCCAACCGCGACTTAATACCAAAACGTGATAACAACGGCGCTGTAAGTAAACCGCTACGGGTGGTAGCACCTACCAGTGTGAACGGATTGAGGGTGAGCTGGATAGAACGGGCTGATGGGCCGGTATCTATCATGATGTCTATTTTGAAATCCTCCATTGCTGCGTAGAGGTATTCTTCGACCACGGTACTCAGCCTGTGTATCTCATCGATGAACAAGACATCGCGTGGCTCAAGGCTGGTGAGCAGTCCGGCGAGATCGCCCGGTTTTTCAATTACGGGTCCGCTTGTTTCTTTTATGGTCACTCCCAACTCATTGGCTACTATACGGGAGAGCGTGGTCTTGCCCAGGCCGGGAGGGCCGTGGAAAAGTATATGATCGAGTGGTTCGCCACGCATATTCGCCGCCTTGATGAATATGCGCAGATTCTCGATAAGCTTCGGCTGACCTGCAAAGTCTTCAATGGTTTGCGGGCGTATAGTATTTTCAAAGTCCCGCTCCTGAGGACTCAGATCACCGGCAGGCCGTACATGAGGATTAGACATTGGTATAAAGTTAGGAACGATAATTAAATAAAGTGCACCATCTTACCTGTTCTTTTTCTTTTTACAATAAAAAAGCGGGCGGCAATTGCCGCCCGCCTGTAATAAATCTATTTACTTCTTCGCTTTAGGTTTTGCAGCCGGTGTTTTTTCGGCCTCTTCAATGTCATGTACTGCCTGATCGTTAGGGTCTATCGCCTTGATCTTGTCTATGTACATTTTCATATTGTCCTTGTCTTTCTTATTGTAGTAGTAGTACAGCAAGTATTCGTAAGCACCCTTCATTTCATTCTTCTTGGCGTAATCAGGGCCTACAATGTCCAGCCACTTGATAAAGTATGTAACGGCTGCACCGGTGGTGGCTTCAGAGTCTATAGCTGATGCGCAACGTCCCTGCCAATAAGGCGCTGATGGCTGAGTAGGATACTTAGCTGCAAAGTCATTTGCCGCGTTCATAGCATTAGAGAGGTCTTTGCAATAGTAGTACATAATGGCCCTCCAGGCGTAGTCTCCAGCCTGTGTTTCGGGGTTTGCTTTTATAAGGTTGTTATACCAGTCTGCAGATTTGCAATAGTCTTTCTTGGTTTTAAATGCTTCTGCTATCTGGCGGTATACGTCTGATTTATTCTGTGCAGTATCGCCACTGATACCCTTGGTGTAATAGAAGCCAGCGGAATCAAGCATGTCTAATTTCAGCATCAGTTTTCCTAACTGGATATAGTCGCCTGACATAATCTTCTTAGGGTCCTGCATAGAAAAATAGCTGCGAAGATTTTTAAGCGCATCTGTAGAGTCGCCACAATCAGCTTCAGAATATCCGAGTATGCCGGTTACTTCTATTTTGTTGTCGTTGGTCAGTTGCTCTTTAGAGAGCAGGTCTTTGGCATAGCTTGCAGCATCGCAACTGCTTTGTGCACGATATAGTGCGCGCTCATATTCCAGCTTGTCGGCCAGGGTGTTGTCTGACAACTTTATGTAGGTCTTGATATTGTCCAATGCGAGTTGATACCTGCCGGAGCGAGTGTATGCATTTGCCAGTGCCTTGTAAGGCATTGGATTGGTAGCGTCAGCGTCTTTTGCTTTTGCGTAGTTATCGAGTGCGCTCTGATAATTATGCGCTTCGTACCACAGGTCGCCGATGTGCGTGAACCCGAGAGAGTTTTTAGGATCTTTTTCTGTTACATGCTCGTAGTTGTTCATTGCATCGCCGCCACCACCGGGTATTTTTCTATACGCATCGCCCATGCCTATGTGCGTGTCTGCATCATCTGTTTTAGTAAGCACATCGGTATACCATGTGATGGCCTGGTGATAGTCGCCGCCCTCGCTGTGTGCGATGGCATCGGCTGCATATTTTTCCTGTATCCATTCTTTCTTTTTGCCTTTAGCTGCGAGGTCTTTAGCTATCTGCATCCCTTTCGCCACGTCTTTACCGGCAAATGCCACTCGTGCTGTGCCTGAAATATTAGCGGGGTCTTCCGGGTATTTTGAAAAGGTAGTGCCAGCGGTAGCCACGTCACCCGATTCGAGGTAAGAGAGGCCGAGGTAGTAGTTGGCAAGAGGATCTGTAGCGGCTAAGGGAGTAAGCACGGCCTCAGCACTTTTGTACTTGCCGTAGTTATACATTTTTACGCCATTGTCACGTGTGCCATCCTGCGCCATAGCGCCCACTGTAAAGGCCGAAGCCGCGAGTATCATTATTATTTTTCTGCTGTTGTACATCCTGGTACGTTGTATTTATTGTTTTAAAATTATTGGTTGTTTACTTTAGCTTCCCTGATGGTTATCTGTTCCTTCAAAGGGAAAAAATGTGCGTGTAAAAAAACGAGCTGCCCCCTGTAGCTGCCGAGAAAATTAGCAAAGCCAGTGCCCAGGCCATGATAACTCTCCGAGTTGATATAATACAGCTTGCGGGTAAGCGGGTAAGACTTCAATGCTATATATGCCTGGTAGGGCTTGTAGAACTGCCGGTCTTTCTCGTTTTCCAGCGCCACGGTGCGAACTGTCTTAATAAACGTTCCTGACTGTGACGTGTCCTCGTTTGCGTATACCCAACTCATGCCAACAAATCCCATTGCCTCCGGATTTTTAGAAACGTAGTCAATTACCTCTTTATTGCCTTTTGCGGCGAATACATTGGTGCCAAGCTTGCCGCTCTTTAGTAAAGAGTCTGTGATAAATCTTACTGTGCTTGATTCCTGGTTGTCGAAAACCGCGGTGTATTTTTTCTTGTATACGCCGGTAAGTATGCCGTTGAGTTCATCAATATCCAACATAGAATCTACAGACTGATTATTGACGATCACTGCAATGCCATCACCTGCGAGCGCCTCGGAAGAAGGAAATATTTTTTCCTGGTCACAGCGATCTTTTTCCGCCTTGGTAAGCTCCCGGGTAACGAGGATGATCCGCGCTTTGTGATCGAAATAATCTTTGAAACACTCCGCTTCCGGCTTGTAGTGAACTGTAATTTTAGCTTCGGGGAAGCTGCTGTCAAAGACCTTCAATTGTTCTTCAATAATGGGCTGGTAACTCTCATCTGCCGAAATATCTATAACCCCCTTAGCCAGCGTATCCGGATGTTTTGGCGCATCATCACACGACAACAGAACCGCACTAGCACACAAACAAAGGACAATATCTTTCAACCAACGCATAAAGAGCGCAATTTTACTTATAAATTTAAAGAACGAGGGGTGCTTATATCTGTTGTAACAATAATTTAACAGGCGGCAAATATACACCCGTTATGCAAAAGGAGCTTATTGTTCTGGTTCTGTTGGCTCTGTTCCCGGTTTTTGGGGTAAAATATCCTTTATGCCCCGGTACAGGCGTGCGCCGCCGCCTATAAGCATCATTCCACCCAATATATAGGCAATGATAGGTGGGATGGCCATAGTGCCGAATGCCTTCATAAATATGACCAGGCAGCCTATTACTATGTAGAATACACCCATGCCTATATCCATGCTGGTACGTAAATATCTGTTGGACCTTCTCTGTTGGTAACTCATTGTTTGTATTTGCGATGTAAAAATAGTGTGAATAGCATAACCATAGAGACGCAGGACAGGAGAAGTTCCATAAAACATGGCTGCTTACTGCTAAAAGACACCTATTCTTAGTATTATATTTATCTAAATTGCAAGCATTTTATAAACATTATATTATTTCAGTAATTATTACTGCCAGATAATATACGAGCCTTACATTAATATTACCATTTCGTTTAGGTTTACAGTTGTGCCTTTGTTAATAAATAAATTATTATTTTTGTCGCAATTGTAAAAAGTATGCAGTCAAAGAAAGCGGCCCTGTTTTTATCGGTAACATTTTTTCTAATATCTGCATTCATAAGTGATACGTCATATTCGCAAGTCAGAAAACATAATGGAGTAAGGCACCGGTCTTATTATTTCAGCGGCGGCTTGAATAAGGCGCAATTCTTCAATTCTACTATTAATGTAGACCAGAAAAAATTGGGCAATAACTATGATCTTTCAAAGGTAAAAGGTGCAAATACATTCAGCCTTAGCTCGTTTAAGCCCCAAAATCTCAACTATCGCGTCGGCTATTATTTCAATTACGAGCAGACGGCAGGTTTTGAATTAAGTTATGATCCGGTTAATTATCACATTACTGACGGGCAAAGCCTGGGATTGAAGGGGACGTATAATGGGGCTCATAATGTCAATACTACGATTGTATTTGCATCGAAGGATGGCTATAAGTATAGCATGAGCGGTGCGAATTTCCTGCTGCTCAATTTTGTGAGAAGATTTACCATATACCGCCCCAACTCCAACCGGGTGGGTATTGATGCCATAGGCAAGTTAGGTGCAGGGCCGCTGATGCCTGAGTTTGTGAGTAGTCTGCCTGGTAACCCGATGGATGCACCTGCCTACCAGGTATGCGGATGGAACGGCGCCGGCGAGGCAGCGTTGCGGCTGACCATATACAGGTATGGTTATGTGGAGATAGCGGAAAAGTATGATTATGCGCTATACAATAATCTGCAGGTATATGGTGGGATAGCCAAACAAAACCTGGCTACACTGGAAACGATACTTTGTATAGGGTTTACATTCCCGAGTAACAGGTTCAATCCATTATTCCATCATGAGCGGAACATCATCACCATCATACCTTTCTTCCAGGATAAGAAAGACCGTGACAGTACAGACTCGCAGGAGTATAAGGACAAAAGGGACGCAATGGGCGATGAAGACCAGCTACAGGACATACCGGAGTTCCAGAGTGTGAAAGACAGAAAGGCAAGATTCCAGGAGCAGGTAGACAAGATAATATCTGATAGTCTTGCCAACCAGGCACGGATAGACAGCATAGCGCACCAGGTGATCGCAGATAGTATTGCCAATAAAGAAATGTCGGACAGCGTGTTGCGTAAATCTTATAACGATAGCCTGGAGGCACTGCAGGTGAAACGCGATACGATAGGTATCAATGACTCTACCCTGAAACCGGCAGACACATCGGGCGTGCCGCCGCATGAAGAAACCAAGAGGGAAAGAAAGGCACGGCTGAAGAAAGAAAAAGCGGCGGCCAGGCAGAAAGAAAAGGATGCTGCCAATGCGCCTGCCGGTGGAGAGACGCCAACACCGCCACCTGCCGAAGCACCACCCGCTACGCCGCCTACCACCCCACCGGCGGAGACACCCGCGCCGCCAGAAGAACAGAAGAGCGAAAAGCAACTGCGTAAAGAAAAGGAGAAGCAAGACCGTGAAGCACAGGAGAAAATAGACCAGGATAAGAAAACCCAGGACGCAAAAGAACAGGACGCGAAGGACAAAGCAGAGCAGGACTCGAAGGACCAGGCGGCTAAAGAAAAGCAGGACCAAAAGGATAAAGAACAGGCACAGAAAGAAAAAGATAAAGAAGACGCTAAAGCCAAAAAGGCACAGGAGAAGGCAGATAAAAAGGCTAAGAAAGAACAGGAAAAAGCTGAGAAAAAAGCCAAGAAAGAACAGGAGAAAAAAGATAAAGAGGAGCAGAAAGCTAAGGAGCAGGCTGCTAAAGAAGAAAAGAAGGATACGCCTGACCCAGGGAAGTGACCTAAGTTAGCCGGGTTGTAATTCGTTTGTGTCGCCGGGTTTGTATCCGGTGTCTTCTAAAAGATGGCCGCCGTCGGCTGCGGCGGTGGCGAGTATGTCGCACCTGTTGTTCCACTTATTATCGGCATGGCCTTTTACCCACACAAATTTTATCTTGTTCTTTTTATAGAGCTCCAGGAATTGCTGCCACAGATCGGCATTCTTTTTTCCTTTGAAGCCCGTCTTCACCCAGCCGAATACCCACTTCTTCTCAACAGAGTTAACCACGTATGCTGAGTCGGTATAAATAGTAACGTCGAGGCCGTCGCGCTTCAATAATTGCAGCGCTGCTATTACGGCCATAAGTTCCATACGGTTGTTGGTAGTATGGCGGTAACCCTGTGAGATCTCTTTTATAGTGCTGCCCCAATGCAGCACAGCACCGTAGCCTCCATTGCCGGGGTTACCTCTTGCTGCGCCATCTGTATATATTGTGAGTTGGGACATGAAGGTGATTTTCGGTTACTCCCACTTAAAAGTTTTACCGGCAATTGCATAGATCACTACGCCCCACAAGAGCAATACCAGTACATCTATTCTTACGTCCCATAGGCTTGATCCATCAAATGCTATTTTGCGGAGTGCGTCGTTGAGATAGGTAAGCGGTAGCGCATTGCAAAATGGCTGCAACCACTTAGGGAAATTGTCTATAGAGAAGAATGTGCCGGCCAGCAGAAACTGTGGTAGCGTGATGAGATTGGAAAAAGGGGGAATGGCAGATTCGCTTTTGGCCACACCACTAATGATAAATCCGAAACCCATAAATATCAGCAGCGACAGGGAACAAAGTACCAGCATCTCCAGGAAGGTAACCCAGCCATGATAAAGGGTATAGCCAAATGCAAAATACCCAACCGAAATAATAATGACAGCACCGATAAGCTGGAACAGCATCCTGGCGATGCCCTCGCTGAGCACAATGATCTCTTTGCGCACAGGAGTAGCAAAGAAGCGTTTCAATACCAACGTTTGCCGCAGGTTGAAGAATACGAATGCGGTGCCGAATACACCTGAAGCGAGCAGCGAGAAACTAAGCTGCCCCGGGAGTATAAAGTCGATGGTCTTGTAGTTGCGTACTTCCGAGACATGCATGTCTATATTAACCAACTCTTCCTGCCTTCTCTGAATTTCGGGATCCTGCAGCTGTATCATTCCAGCGAGTATACCTTTCAACTGCTGCGCTTTGTCTACTTCGGTAGAAGCGACATTGAGCAGAATCTTGTATTGTGGTTTTACGCCATCCGGCTGCTTTTGTATGTTGATGGTGGCTGCTATATCACCCTTTTTGAGCATCTTGTTTATAGTAGCCGTGTCCTTCGATACCCATTTTAATACCGGCGGCAGGTGCAACATACTATACAGCGGGCTGGTAGTATCGCTACCCGGAGCCGCGGCTACCTTTATGCTAAAGCCACCACTACCGCCCAGGAAACCGAAAACAAGAATAAATATCAGCGGAAAAGCGATGGTGAAAATAATTGCCGACGGACTTTTAAGAATGGCTTGTAAACTTGCTTTTATCAAAGAACGCATCGCCCGCGTGTTGCTATATTTTGCCATATCGTCAATTGCTATGCCGCAAAGGTAAGGAACGATGAGGTTCCTAAGTGAAGATGCCAAAGAAAACCTATGATATTGAGCACTGCAGCTATTATTTATTGACCAATATCTTGAAATAAAATGATGGCTTGCTCAACTGGCCCCTGAGATCCATATCTGTAAACATGCCACTAATGGTGTTTCGCAATGACGGGCTTTTAGCGGCCTTATTAACCACAAAGTTGAACAGCCAGGGATATTTGCATAGTCGTTGCAGTGTAGTGCTCAGCTTTAATTCGTCCCCCAGCCGCTTGTATACCACATCATCATAAGCCTTTTTAAGAAATGCTCCTGAATAGTCGTTTTTTTCCGCAGCTTCTTTTATTGCCGCGGCTGCAAGCATGCCACTATACAGCGCATTGCCAATGCCCTCGCCGCTGAACGGGTCTATGAGGCAGGCCGCGTCGCCCGTGAGCATAAAATTATTTCCTGACAGAGGTTGACGCGTCATGCCCAGCGGTAAGCCCCACCCCTGGATCTTGCCTTCCAGTGTTGCATTTGCAAATCGCGGCGCTATCTGCGGATTGGTCTTTATGGCATACAGCATCTGCTCCCTGAGATTGATCTTCTTTTCCCTGACCCTTTCTGACAGGATGCCTACCCCGACATTAGCCATACCACCGGGCAGAGGGAATATCCATAGATAACCGGGCAGCATTTCAGGTAAAAAGTGCAGCTCAATAAAATTATCGCTGTTCATTCCGGTCACCCCTTTGTAATAACCTCTTAGTCCTACGGCCGATGTTTTTGGGGCTGTGTGCTCGTTTAGATATTTCTTTCTTACGATACTTTTATCACCGTCAGCGCCAATGATCACCGGGGCGGTTATTTCATATTGGGCCTCTTTATGCAGCATGGTCACGGTCACTTCGTTTGCGCTGTTGGTCATGTTTGTCACGGCGGCATTTTGAAAAATAGTGCAGTAGGGCGATGCCATTTTCTTAAACAGAAAATTGTCGAACGTCAGACGGGGCGCTGTGAAGCCGGGCGCTTTTGTTTCTTTTGTGCGGGTAGTAGTAAACGGGATGTCGAGTGTTTTGCCATTTGGCGCTACGAATGTGATACCCCAGGAGGGTGTAAAGCTATCGGCATCAGCTAATATTTCAGAGAGCCAGCCAGCATCGGCACGGTTGATGACCAGGGCTGTTTTACCACTACATGCATCTCCACACACCTTATCCCGTGGAAATGTTTCTTTTTCAATAACTATATGGGGTACCTGATATTTTGATAGAAAGAAGGAAGTACCTGCGCCGGCTGGCCCTGCACCAATAATAATAACGGATGTCGTCAGCTTCTGAGTATTCATTTCTGTAGCCAAATATAACTGTTGTAACAGAAGCTACAGTACATTTTTATTTTAACTCAATGACAGACTAACATCATACCTGATTGAGACTTCTACGGTCGTGCCTAACGGCCTTATAAAGAAGGTAAACGGCTCCTGCATCCAGCATCAGCGATACGAATGTATAGGACAACTGGAGCATGACAATGTTTGAATGGAAAGCAATGTTGTATGTAATTGCAGAGATAAACAAAAGTGCGCCTAGTAAGACGTACATAAAAGTGTTGTTGTCGATGGTTGTATTTTGTTGCATAAAATGGCTGTTTTAAAATCTGCTGTAAAAATATTGTACCAACTTTCGCCCAACTAAGACTAATCGGTGAACAGAGGGTTTAAAGCGGGTAAGTAGAACAATTTCGATGACAATTGACCAATGAGTGTGGACAAGTAAAGCCATGGCATCCCTGCTGGCACGATTCTATATAACCTTAGGATAAGAATTTCAAACAGATTTTTATAACAGTTAAAACACTTTTTATGCGTACAACGAAATATGTGCTATTTGCTGCCCTGGGTGTAGCAGCCGTATTGCTGCTTACCTCTGACTCTGCAAAAGAAATGAGAGAAGACCTCCAGGACAAAGCCATGGACAATGCCAAGAAATGGAGAAAGAAGCTGGCCGGCTTAGGTAGCCGTGCAAACGACAAACTTGCTGACCTGCGGGATATGCTCAGTGACGAAGTAGAGGGACTCAGTGATGATGCCCGTGAACGAATAGAGAGCATACTCAACGAAACGACAAAGACTGCGTCTAAAATGAAGAGCAGCGTGGGTAAGCAATTATCGTAGACGATCTTATTCCTATACCACTATGAAACAGTAAAGCGAGGATGCAAGTCTTCGCTTTATTTTATTGGCGCATGTTCTTCGAGCGTAACCCTGCGCGAATGGCCGAACGATACATACAGGTAGAGGTAGAGCATACGTGAAACCCGCATGAGCCAAGGCTGCATTAATATGACCACAACTGTGCTTACGCCCAGGTAGTAGAATACGCTGTTGTCTTTATAAGAAAGGCCGAATATGGGCCAATACCATAAAAGATTGAGAAAAAAAAGCACCATGGTCAGCGCATAATTTATGCCGCCGCCATTGTTGCTTTCAGATTTCATTTTCTCTCCGCATACCTCACACTCATCTTTAAGGGCCAGGCATTTACTCAGGGGGAAAATACTTTTATTTACAAATACAAAACTCTGCCTGCAACTCGGGCACTGCATCGTTAGCATTGCAGGGATCAGCATCGGTTTTTTTGAAGCATTGCTCATGTTGCAAAATTAATTTATTCGCTCTGACTTTATCGTGGAATATTTCCTACGTTTTCCTCGGTTTCTTTTTAGCCGCAGGAAAGAGGACATTGTTCAGTATCAGCCGATAACCCGGTGAATTGGGGTGTAAACTGAGATCAGTAGGCGGATCCCCTATGTGGTGTTCGTAATCTTCGGGGTCGTGGCCGCCATAGAAAGTCCAGGTGCCTTTGCCGTATTCGCCATGTATATACCTCGCTTCATTGGCGGGCTTGAAGTCGCCCATTACCAGTACGCTCGATTTCAGTACTTCCTTACGGAAAGCTGTGGTTTGGCCCATGAAGCCTTTTATAGTGGTTGTATGGTCCTGGCAGAGCATGCTGGGAACCGGATCGAATTTTGCGGAGAAAGTAAAGAGCGTAAAATAATCGGTGTTCATAGGCACATGCCGCAATTCGGTATTGTCGATAGAGGAGTACTCATAGTGGTAAGGATCTGTGACCAGGGTAAAGTCTTTGAAGGCGAAACATTTGGTAAAATCAAGTTTTTGCTGGGCGTTCGGGTCCATTGGGTCCCCATCAAAAGGTTCTGCGCAAATATCCACGCCCTCTGCTGCCAGCGCAATGTCGTAGCTGTCTGTAGCAGAGCACATAGCAAATAAGTAACCACCGCCGGCAACGAAGTCACGTATCTTTTTAGCCACAGCCAGTTGCAATTGCGACACTTTCTGAAACCCGTGTTTTGCAGCCATTGCCTCTGCTTTTTTCTGGTCGTTCTGGTACCACTCGGCATTGCGGTACTGTGCCCAGAATTTGCCATACTGACCTGTAAAGTCTTCGTGGTGCAGGTGCAACCAATCATATTTGGCGAGGTCATCGGCCAATAATTCATCGTCGTATACTTTATCGAAAGGGATCTCGGCATAGGTGAGCGCCAGTGTTACTGCATCGTCCCAGGGGTCTTTGTTACCGGGGGTGTATACGGCTACCTTCGGGCATTTTTCGAGCTTTATGACATCGCCATTAAAATCGGGATTGGCTATATCGTTTATAATGCCGGAATATTGTACGTCGCTGATGACCTGGTAACTCACGCCACGGAGTTTGCACATACGCTCTACACTTTCAGACTCGTCCAAACCAAAGCTGCCTCCCTGGTAATTCAACAGCCAATCTACTGTGATGCCTGCTTTGAGAGCGGCATAAGTAACCCCATAGGCTTTGAGATGGTTGGCCTGGTTTTCGGCATCCATGGGTATGAATATTTTAGCCGCATAAACAGGTGCGTGTAAAATGATGCAAGCGCAGCAACCCAAAAGCAGTAACAGGGACCTTATCTTTATCATATCTTATTGTGAGTGCTCTAAGTTACCGAATAAGGCGGACACCGTGTGCCGGGCGGCTGTTTTTTAACAAAGAAATTGAATACTTTACTTACCTTTATTTCACAACAAAATATTTATGGCGCTTTTTTCACAACTGGGTAATTACAAGAATTTCGGCCTGCTGGTAATGCGTGCCGGCCTGGGTGTAATGATGATCATACACGGATTGCCTAAGTTGACCGGCGGGCCGGATAAATGGCTGGCACTGGGTAACGAAATGGGTAATCTGCATATTCATTTCTTCCCGGTATTCTGGGGCTTTATGTGTGCTGTAACAGAAACAGTAGGGGGACTTTTCTGTATCCTTGGGTTGTGGTTCCGGCTGGTAAGTTTGTTAATGGTCATTAATTTCATTGTTGCAGCACTCTCTCAATATTTGACAGGCGGTATTAAAGATGCCAGCCATGCCATAGAGCTCGGATTCGTATTTTTCGGATTATTGTTCCTGGGCGCCGGCGTTTATTCGGTAGACAAGAGTTAACCGATGTGTGTTTTTTTTGCCGGGGCCAATACAAAAAAGAAAAAAATCACTACCTTTGCCGTCCAATTTATCACGGAGGTTGTAGCTCAGCCGGTTAGAGCATCAGATTGTGGTTCTGAGGGTCGAGGGTTCGAGCCCCTTTAGCCTCCCTAAATTTTCTTAAAAAGTGTCCCGAAATTTTCGGGACACTTTTTTTGTGACTTTCGATAGCAGAATCATATCTTTGTAATTATTGTTTGATAATTAAATATTTATAACATGAGCTTAGAATTAACAGGAAAACTGACTGTAAAGTATGATGCACAGGAATTTGGAGAAAAGAAATTCAAAACACGTGAATTCGTGATAGAACTGGCAGAAGAGATCAATGGCAACACCTATACCAACTATGCAAAAATGCAGCTTACGCAGGCAAAATGTGATATTATAGACCGCGTTAACATTGGCGATATGGTAAAAGTGAGCTTCAATGTGAGAGGCCGCTCATACATAGACAAGAAGGATGGCACCACGAAGTATATTTCGAACCTGGATGCATGGCGTGTAGAAAGTACGAACGGCGCACCTGCCAATAATGCAGGCAATCAGCAGTACAATGCAGCTCCGGCCTACAATAACAACAGCGGCGGCAATAACAACAACGCTAATTTTAATTCGGCGCCTAATTACAATCCATCTCCGGAAGCAATAGATGATCTTCCATTTTAATGATAAAACAAACAGGATCTATGCACCGCATTTCGCGAAGTACTGTAGCTGTATTGCTGTCAATAGCTTTATTTAGCGCATGTAACAAAATACCCGACCACGCTCGCTACATACCCAAGGATGCGGTAGCCGTGATCAGTATTAACCTTAAAGCGCTGAGCAAAAAAGTGGCCTGGAATATGATCACCGGCAGCAAGCTGTTTAAGGAAATGCAGAAGCGTATACCTGAGAAAAGCACCAAGGACGCAATGGAGGGTATAGAAAATGCCGGTATCGATGCTTTGAATATATTTTATGTGTATGTAAAAACCGATGTTCGTTTTACCGGTGGTAATAAGGTAACAGGGCTGGTGCCGTTATCGGATGCCGATAAATGGGAAGCATACGTGAGAAAAGTATTTCCACAGGCGGTGATCACCCAGCATGGTGAAAGAAAAGAGGCAGCTATAGGCACCGACATGTTTGTAAGCTGGAATAAAAATCTGCTGATCATCATGAATGTGATCAGCAAGCAACCGGCCGGCAGCAAGATCGGGAGCAGTGATGTACCCGATAATATGCTTTCAGGCCAGGGCAATCCCGGCATGGACTCAGTAGCACTATCAGCAGAAATGGACAATGTATTCGCCACAACGGCTGAAAACTCTATCCTGGGCAACAAACATTTCTCTACACTGGAAATGGCCGGTCATGATATTACTTTTTGGTTGAACTACGATCAGTTGATGTCGCAGTATAGTGGTGATATGGCTGAAAAAATGGGTATGTCACTGAACGGGGCACTGTGGAAGGATGCTGCTTTCTCAGCAGGGTTTGACTTTAAAAAAGGAAAGATCACAGGGGATATGCGCTACTTTATGTCGGATTCTATGAAAGAAATAGGTACGGAACTGGGCGCTACGAATGCCGATAAAGACATGATGGAAAGATTGCCCAACCAGAATATGGATATATTGCTGGCGATGCATATTTCACCAAAGGGCATAAAAGAAATACTTGAAAAAACAGGCTACCTGGGACTGGCAAATGTGGCGCTGAGCACGCAAAGTATGAATGTGGACGATGTATTGGGTGCATTCAGCGGCGATATGGCTATTGTAATGAATGACTTTAGCCTGCATTCAGAATCTGTTACCGATAGCTTTATGGGGCAGGCTGTGGTGCATCAAAACCAGAAGCCGAGCCTGAGTATGAGCTATGTAATAAAACTGAACAAAAAGGAAGATTTCCAGAAACTCGTGAAACTGGCAAAGGACAATGGCCTTCAGTCAATGGGTGACGGCTTTGTCATTCCGCTGGGCGAAAAAGATTCTGTGTACATGATGATGAATGACCAGTACTTTATTGCGTCAAACAAATATGCAAATGCGACAGGTGTATTGGCCGGAAGCTTTAAGTCGCAAAAAATGCCTGCGCCAGTAGAAACAGAAGTAATGGGCCATCCTGTGGCGGCATACATTGATGTACAGCAGCTTTTTAAGAATGTAGATAACAATATCACCCATTCCGCCCATGATTCGGCCATGATAGTGGAAAGCAAAAAGCTCATCAGTAGTTTTTCGCTCAATGGCGGGGCGTTCAAAGACAACGCATTTGAATACCACATGGATATAAACTTTTCTAATCAGGACGAAAATAGCATTATTGAACTTATGGATTATGGTATGCGGATGAGTGATGCTGATAAAGCGATCAATAAATAGAAGGTAATTTCAAGTAAAAATTGCATTTTAAATAACAACACGTATCTTTATTTCCTTTGTTTTTATAATTTAGTAAAAAATTTTCAATGCGGAAGCCATACCTATATTGCACACTTATATTGTTCACGGCGCTACTGACCCTGATCTACGGCTGTAAAAAAGTAAACGGTATCAACAACAATACGGTCATCGAAACACCATATAGCCTGTATTTTTCTGACACGGCAGGTATCCTATATAACAGCAATGACGGGATCAGCCACAACGTAGTATTCCCAACTGATGGTTTTCCCTGCCGTGCTATATGCACATCCGGCACAAATATTTTATGGGCAAAACAAGACTTGTTTGCAAGTACAAATAACGGCGTGAATTTCAACCATACTTTTGACTCCCTACAATGGGTATCTATTCCTCCATGCGTGGGCATTACACCTCTGAACCTTAACCAATCCATGATCATAGACATTCCTGCGTGGGGCAGGGTGTATACTGTTACTAATAAGGTACATTACCAGCCCGCGGGGATAGTCGATTACCTTGGTGTTGAATATAGTAATAACCATGGCGTACCCGGATCGTGGGTAAATGAAGCAACATACGACACTGCCGGCGGCGTAGGCTTGCTCCCAGTGAAAATGTACTCTTACACTATGCTGACCAATGGGGTGCTTTGCGGTCTCGCGAAGAGCAATTATTTCGATCCGACAACGCTTATAGGGGATACGACCCATCTGCGGAATTTTTATAAAGCCTGCGGTACCGATGCTTGCCGGTGGATGGAAACAACCGGAAGAAACATAGCAGGAACCTTAGATACCGGGGGAGTACCATTACCTCCCAACACCACATACCCTGATACAGGAGCGTTTTTCACCCTTGGGCACTATAACAACCGCCTCATTGCCATTGACCAGACTTGTCTTTATGGAGCATTTTACAGTGATGATACAGGAAGGAACTGGATGCATTACAACGGCCTGCCAGTGGGTGTTCCGCTGTTATGCATATCTTCTCCATTTGATGAAATATGCCTGGTAGGTACTTATGGGAAAGGTTTGTACGTGCTTAATCCAAACACAAATACTTTCCAGGCGAATAATAATGGATTGGCTAATAACCTGATCATACGGAGTATAAGCGCCAAGGAAAATATTTATAAGAACACAACTACCAAACGGTACATATACCTGGCCACTAACAAAGGTATCTTTCAGAGCACTGATGATGGCATTAACTGGGTGCTGACAATTCCCGGTAATTATGTAGCTGTTTATTAATCGTTTCCGTCTTCAAGAAAATTATCCAGGTCACGCCGCTGTTTCTTAGTGGGGTGACCTGTTTTACTTAGTCGCTTTCCCGTATAGAAACTGGTGCCAACGTGCCTGTTGAGTTCTTTCTCTTCCTCAGAAGTGAGGTCTATGTAATTTTTTATTGCATCTTCATAGCCGACTCTTGTATTGAGCAGCCCAGTTACTTCTATTGTCCATTTGCGGTCCGGGGTTTTTACCGAATACCGATCCCCTACAGATACAGCGCGTGAGGGTTTCACATTTGAATTGTTCCACTTCACCCTGCCGCTATCTATAGCCTCGGTGGCCTGTGTACGCGTTTTAAAAAGACGTATAGACCAAAGATATTTGTCCAGTCGTGGTTTGTCCATAGGAATTCAGCCTACGTCTATGAAGGTCTTTTACTAAACCCGTTATTCTTCTAATGAATGAATGCCACGGAGCATACGCTTCCAGCGGATATCTCTAAATGTTCCGCTAAACCATACAAACCATGCCTTGCCCACTACGTGGTCTATGGGAACAAATCCCCAATACCTGGAATCCAGTGAATTATGGCGGTTGTCCCCCATCATCCAGTAGTAATCCATTTTAAAGGTATAGGTGGTAGCTTCTTTACCATTGATGATAAACTTACCATTTTGCTCGTCAAGGGTATTGCCTTCATAGTTCCTGATGATGCGGCGGTATAGCGCGATGTTTTGCGGTGTGAGCGAAACGGTAACACCTTCTTTAGGAATGGTAAGTGGCCCAAAATTATCCCTGTTCCACTTATAGTTGGCGGTGTCGAGGGGGAATACCCATTCGGCAGGGTCTGACGGGGCAACCCCGGCGGGTATCAACGTGCCATTGGCCGACATTAAGGAGAGCTCCACGGAAACGACATTCTGAGATTTCTTAGCTATTTCTACCTGGTCGTTGGCAAGATTGTACATATAAATGCCATTACCTAATGGCTGTACAAGTTCCATGTCGTCATCTAATGCCGGCGCCCTGCCATTTGTTCTTACTATATAGTTCAGCTTGGAATGGGGGAACAGCACATTTGGCTGGCCGTTAATGTAGACACGGGCATTTTTTATCTCCAGTACGTCGCCGGGTAAACCGATACAACGTTTGATGTAGTTTTCTTTTTTATCTACCGGTCGGGTGATGATGGTAAATGATTTGTTTATCCGGTCCCTGCCCGCTGAACGGCAAGCCTGGTAATAATCATTTTCTGGTTGTTCGGCCATTACGGTATCGCCGCAAGGGTAGTTAAATACCACTACATCATTGCGCTCTACATGTCCGAAACCAGGGATACGGTGATATTTCCACTCCACTGCTTCTGTATATGATTTACCTCCTACGACAGGCATAGTATTATGTACCAGCGGTACGGCCAGCGGAGTCATAGGTATGCGTGGCCCATAAGCGAGCTTACTTACAAACAGGTAATCATTGACCAGCATGGTACCTTCCATAGAACCTGTAGGGATAGTATAGGCTTCAAAAAAGAAAGTGCGTATAAGGGTAGCTGCTACGATAGCGAATACGCCGGCATCGAGCCATTCCCGCCATACCGGTTTTTTCGGTTTTACATTTTTTTGATCGGACATAGACATGTGGCCTGAAAAATTGTTTTCAAAAGTAACAACTTCCCTTGCATTATATTGTATACAACACAAACAGAATGAATATTTAACAAATGACCTTGAGATATCTGCGAAAAAAAATCATGATGTGCTCACCCTGATCCGGTTTTTTTAACAAACGAAATCTAAAAACCGGTGTTGTGCGTATATAAGTTTGTGTGTTACCTATAGGTTATAAGAACTTTTTTTGTGTGGTTTGAAGACTACCCCTCGCATTTTCTAATGTAAAGGGGTAGCTTTTTATAGCTCCGAAACAAATAATTCCGATGCGATCCTGTCAGCGAAGAGCTTTCCGGCGGTGGCGAGCATTAGTTTACTTCCTTCCTGATACAGCCATTTTTTTTCCTGGAAGATGTAGCTGCTTTCGGTGACCGCCTTTGCAAAATTGCTGTCCCATTCTTTTTCGATTTTACCCAGATCGCAGCCCCACATAGTGCGCAGAGAGGTCATAATGTATTCGTTGAGGTGTTCAATGGGGGTTAGCCTTTCCTCTTCAAATACCGGCTTAGCGTTGCTCAATATGCCGGTTGCGTATTGTGCATTGTTGGCCACATTCCATCTGCGCGAAACCCCATCGAAAGAGTGTGCTGACGGGCCTATGCCGAGATAATGGTTTCCCCGCCAGTAGTTTGTATTATGAACCGCATACCTACCGGGCAGCGCAAGGTTAGATATTTCGTAATGGTCATAACCAGTTGTTGCTGCCCATTCTGTCAGCAGTTCAAATTGCCCTGCTGCCTGCTCCGGGTCTACGGGTGCTGCCTTCTTCTTTTCTATAGCGTGGTGCAGGGCGGTTTTGCTCTCCACAGTGAGCGCGTAGGAAGATAAGTGAGGTACTGCCAGTTCTGCCACTTTTGCGAGGTTGTTTTTCCATGCCTGGTCACTTAGCCCGGGGGTGCCGTAGATCAGGTCCAGGCTCAGGTTACTAAACCCGGCATCCTGTGCTGCCTTTATCGCATAGTCGGCATCCTGGGCAGTATGCGCCCGCTTCATATATAAGAGGTCTTCTTCCCGGAAAGATTGCACACCAACACTCAGCCTGTTCACTGGTGTACCTCGTAGCGCCCGCAGGTATTTTTTATCCAGGTCATCAGGGTTTGCTTCCAGGGTGCATTCTTTCAACGCGCTCACCGGGTAGTATTTCAGTATAGTGTCAATGATCAGGTTCACCTCATCGGCAGATAAAAGCGAGGGGGTACCTCCACCAAAATAGATCGTTTCTACTGGCGCTCCCTGCAAGTAATCCTTGCGCATTTCTATTTCCTTTAATATAGCCTGCAGTACCTCTTCCTTCCCCCTAAGGGACGTAGAAAAGTGGAAATTGCAGTAAACACATGCTTGTTTGCAAAAGGGAATATGCAGGTAAATGCCTGCTGTTGGCGGGTTTTGCTTGTCTGGCGGTGCTTCTGGTTGCTGCATGTTCCACAAAGGTAAGGCATTCAGAAACCTTCATTATTCAGCTACTTTTATATAATTTATGAAATTTTAACAACTTATTTAGCGGTTGTATTAACAAAAGCCTTACATTTGCAACCCCGCTGTACTTTTAGGCGGTCAGTAATAAAAGATTAAATATGAATGTGATGTACAGGATGATGAGGCGGTGTTTACTTGTATCAGGCTTGTTAGCGATGGTAATCATCGCTCGTGCGCAAAACTCAAGTTACATCAACAATCATAAGTTCATCGCTACAGTACTTTCTAATTATTACGGCATCCCGGCTCCTGTTATCCTTTCGATTGCAACTATAGAATCTTCAGGCGGTGAAGGGCCGGCAGCAAAGGTATTGAACAACCACTTTGGTATAGAAGGCGAGAACTATATTGTGAACCGCCGCGGTCATAAAAGTCGTTATAAGCAATACAGCAACGAAATATCTTCCTATATTGACTTTTGCAAATTGGTTACCCACAAGCGCTTTTATAACCGGCTAAAGGATAATGACGACTGCCGCCTGTGGGTAAAGGCCCTCAGCCATGCAGGTTATTCAGAGCTGCCAGAACAATGGGAGCAAAAAGTAATGAGTGTGCTTGATCGTATTGAACACGAGTCAGATGTAGCATCCAGATAAGACTACTTTTTCCTTTTCGCCCGTTCATATTGCTCCGGCCATTTCATGTCCTCATAATCCAGCTCACGCGCAGCCCTTAATGGAAAATATGGATCACGCAGTAACTCCCTTGCCATAAATATGAGGTCGGCCTGCCCGTTGGCGAGAATTGTCTCGGCTTGTTCGGATGAAACAATGATACCTACTGTTCCGGTAAGTATGCCTGTCTTGCGCACCGCGTCTGAAAATGGCACCTGGTAACCTGGTTTGGCCGGTATTTTTGCATGAGCAACTACTCCGCCGGAAGAGCAATCCATCACGTCTACCCCTAAGTCTTTTACTATGACTGCCAGTTTTACGGAATCCTCAACTGTCCATCCTCCATCGGCCCAGTCACTGGCAGATATGCGTAGGAACAGCGGAAACTCTTCGGGCCACACACTGCGGATGGCAGTAATTATCTCCGATAGGAACCGGATGCGGTTCTCAAAACTGCCGCCATATTCATCGGTACGGCGATTACTGAGCGGTGAGGTAAATTCATTGACCAGGTAGCCATGGGCTCCGTGTATCTCAATGACTTTGAATCCGGCCTGCAAGGCTCGTTGCGCCGCCGACTTAAAGTCGGCAACTACCCGGTTTATTTCAGCTTGTGTAAGTGCTACCGGAGTATTTCGTTCGTCTGAAAAGGCTATGGAGCTGGGTGCCACTGATTGCCAGCCACCCTCTGTAGCCGGTATCCAATGGTCTCCTTTCCACGGAGGTGTTATGCTGGCTTTACGACCTGCATGTGCCAGTTGAATACCCGACACGCTGCCTTGTTGTGTAATAAATTCAGTGATCCTTTTCAACATGGTAATATGCTCATCCTTCCAGATGCCCAGGTCTTGCGGGGATATGCGTCCTTCAGGGGAAACGGCGGTAGCCTCTGTGAACACCAATGCCGCGCCACCAACCGCGCGGCTACCGAGATGGACAAGATGCCAGTCGTTGGCAAAACCATCTGTGCTGGAATACTGGCACATAGGCGACACCACTATTCGGTTTTTAAGTTGAATGCTTCTGATCTGTAAAGGAGAGAATAACCGGGACATAGTTCAAGCGGGATTTTTGGGATCGTATTCAAAGGTGCATACTTTTCGGTAATTTTTTGTTTTTACACTTTTGTATGGCAACCATGGACTATACTCCCACGTTTACATTTGTTGAAAAAGGAACAATGAGCCATTATTTACTTGATGAAACTCCGGAAGAAACCCCAGGGAAACAACCGCTTGCCGGAATGCAGATGGTGCTGAATAAAAACCTGCTGGAACAGCGCATGATATTTTTGTGGGGCGTGGTTGAAGATGAAAATGCGCGAACGATTGTGGAGCAATTATGTTACCTATCAGCAACGGATGCGCAAAAACCGATACACCTATATATAAATAGTCCCGGAGGTATGGTGACGGCGGGCAACGCCATATATGATATGATGCAGCATGTGTCTGCGCCGGTCTATACTTACTGTATAGGCAATGCTGCATCAATGGCCGCTATACTTTTGTCAGCGGGGGAAAAAGGATACCGGTATATATATCCGCTTGCAGAAGTAATGATACACCAGCCCAGCATGGGTGGGTTTAAGGCGCGGCTGTGGGAAATAGAGATACATGCCCGGCAGATAGCCAAGGCAAAAGAGATGGCAGCGAAGATACTGGCCGCTAACTGTGGTAAGGATGTGCAACAGGTAAAGGAGGACTTTGATAAAGACTACTGGATGGATGCGCAGGAAGCGATAGCATACGGGATAGTGGATAAGCTAATGGCTGTTTAGGCGCACATCCTCATTTCGGTAAGAGTGGTGATGTGATTTATCTTTTCGCCCTGCACCAACATGCGAGCCGCTTGCAGGCGATGTTTGTAAAGCAGCAGCTTGTCTATTTGTATTTCCAGGTGTATGATCTTCTGATCAATGATCTTAAACGTAGTTTTTGTATCGAGCGCGTCTACTTGGGCACGAACAATTATTTCCCGTATTTCCTCCAGTGTAAAGCCGAGGTTTTTTAGGTTACTGATGGCTTTCAACGTCTGCAATACTTCATCAGGATAATCCTTGTAATTGTTGGTGCTACGCGTAGCCTTTGGCAACTCTATGAGGCCGATCTTTTCATAGAACCGGATAGTATCTTTAGAGAAACCTGAAGCTTTAGACAGAGCACCTATCAGCATGGATGTAAAGCTAAGAAAAGGAAATGTTTTTGCGTGATATTTGTGGGGGTTAGCTACCAAGACTGAGCATAACACAGGTAATGGCTGTGAGCAGCAACTGGCCGGAAATGACGATGAGAAACGAACGCAATGATATTTTATAGCTGTCATAAAATTCCGGTTCCATATAGTTTAGCGATACAAGTGACCGAAGCAACCTGCCAGACTTTAGATACATGCGGTAACAAAGCACCATGTATAAGGCGGATATGAGTACCAGCGTTCCTATACAGGAGACGTATGCCCGGCAATTATGCGCAATGAATACCAGTGTTTTTTCTGAAGAGACCAGCCAGCCTATAATGACCAGGTAACTACCGGATACCTTTGCGTAGCTATCGAACAGGCGGGTGAAGTTGTCTTTAAACGAGTTATAAAGGAGATCAAATTTGTCTTTCTCGGGAGCCATAAGTTGTTTTAGCGATTAAATATAGCAAAAAGCAGATGTTTCGCCTTTTTAATTCCCGTTTTCATTTCAGTTTTTAATAAGTTTGCGGCATGAAGCGCTCATGGATAAAGTATTTTTCTATAATAGTGGGAAGTATACTTTTTGTTGCCTGCAATAGCCATAATACAAAAACCGTTGCTGCTGATACTGATCCTGTTTTCCAGACCGATCCGGGACTGAAAAATATCACGGAGCAGATCAGCAAGTCTCCGCAGGACGCAACACTGTATTTTGAGCGGGGCACTATGCTGCGCAAAATGCAGCTCGACTCACTGGCGCTCAAGGACTATAAAACGGCGTCTTCGTTAGATACAGGTAAGGCAGATTATTATAGCGCTGTAGGTGATCTGCTGTTTGAGAGCAAAGACCTGAAAGGATCGGTAGAGTGGATACGGAAAGCGCTGGCAAGGAACCCCACCGACAAAAAAGCGCACCTGAAAATAGCCAAGATGTTGCTGTACATGAAGAGCTACCCGGAGTCGGTGATAGAGGCAAACAAAGTGCTGATGCAGGATGTACACAACCCCGAAGCGTATTTTCTGAAAGGAATGGTATATAAGGAAGCGAAGGATACCGGGAAAGCAATATCGTGCTTCCTCACGTCTATACAGGAGGCGCCCGACTACAAAGAATCGATCATACAACTGGGGCTGCTATATAGCGCAAAGAAAGACCCGGTAGCACTAAAATACTTAGACAACGCCTACCGGTTAGATACCACTGATGTGTTCCCTATATATGCCAGAGGGGTATATTACCAGGAGAATAAAGATTATGCGGCAGCTAAAGAAGAGTACACAAAGTGCATTATGAAGAACAAGCGTTATTCCGATGCTTATTTCAATATGGGCTACATACTCATGCAGCAGGATTCGGTGCCGAAAGCATGGCGGCAATACAATATAGTAACGAAGGTAGATCCGAGTAACCCGGCAGGCTATTTCAACCGGGGATTGTGCAGTGAGATGATGGATAGTATAAAAAATGCCATAGCAGATTATAAAATGGCAGTAGTTCTGGATACAACATACAAAAGCCCTAAAGAAGCGCTACGCAGACTGAAGGCCAAATAAAAATTTCAAAAACAAAACAATATGCCACTCATAGCGCCATCAATGCTTTCTGCAGATTTTCTGAACCTGGGAGCCGAAATAGATATGATCAATGACAGTGAGGCCGATTGGTTTCACCTGGATGTGATGGACGGGAAATTTGTGCCCAACATCAGCTATGGTATGCCTATTATAGCGCAGATGAAGAAACGCGCGAAGAAGACTTTTGACGTGCACCTGATGGTGGAAGAGCCGCAGCGCTACCTTGAGGATTTTAAGAAAGCCGGCGCCGATTACCTGACCGTGCATTATGAAACCGGCTATCATCTGCACCGCACGCTCACTGCTATTAGGGCGCTGGGCATGAAAGCAGGCCTGGCTATAAATCCGCACACGCCTGTGGAAATGGTACAGGACATTATACACGAGATAGACCTGCTGCTGGTAATGAGTATCAACCCGGGATTTGGCGGACAGAAGTTTCTGCCACTTACTTATTATAAGATACGGCAGGCTAAAGAGCTTATCACGAAGGCCGGCAGCAATACACTCATAGAAATAGATGGCGGTGTAACGCTGGAGAATGCGGCAGATATAGTAGCTGCAGGCGCTGACGTGCTTGTGGCCGGCAATACGGTGTTTTCTGCGCCGGACCCGAAGGAGATGATAAAAAGCTTAAAACGGGTAGGAAAATAAAGTTACCTTCATTACGTTAATACCGGGTATGCTGTTGAAACGCCTTGTTCTATCCATAACTATATTGTGCTCATTTGTTTGCGCTTATGCACAACGTGCCACCATCAGTGGCGTGGTGCGAGACGAGCATGGCAAAGCGATGGAACAGGCATACGTGGCAGAGGAAGTAACCGGGATTGGCACTACCACTAATGCAAAGGGATATTATATGCTGGAGGTAGCTGCCGGTAAGAGCGTGGCGCTGGTATATGGATTTACCGGGTATATACCGCAACACAAACGTGTAGAGTTAACGGGCGGAGAGACCAGGACGATAGACATAACGCTGAAAAGTAACGCCAACGAACTGAAGGCATTTACCAAAACAAGTGAGCGGACCCGGAGCGAGGCCGGCAGTGTGTACCTGGACATCAGTAAGGTAGATTATATGCCCAGCACCATAGGCGGGGTAGAGGGATTGATAAAACTGGCCGTCGGTTCTCATGATGAGCTTACATCGCAGTATAGTGTACGTGGTGGCAGCTATGATGAGAACCTGGTGTATGTGAATGACTTCGAGATATATCGTCCGTTCCTGGTGCGCACCGGCCAGCAGGAGGGTTTGAGCTTTGTCAATTCAGACCTAGTTTCGAATGTGAATTTTTCGGTAGGGGGCTTCCAGGCAAAGTATGGAGATAAGATGAGCAGTGTGCTGGACGTGACTTATAAGCGGCCAACACAATTTGCGGGCTCTGTTTCCACCAGCCTGCTGGGGGCGGCTATGCACCTGGAAGGCGCATCGAAAAATCAGAAGCTGACCTACCTCATAGGCGCGCGCCAAAAGAGTAACCAATACCTGCTGCAATCGCAACCGACGAAGGGTGTCTATAATCCATCGTTCACGGATATACAGGCACTGGTAAATTATCGCGTGAATAGTAAGTGGGAAATAGAGGCTATTGGCAACTATGCACGTAACCGGTTCACATTTTATCCGGAATCAGAGGTGTCCAGTTTCGGCGTGCTGAACCAGGCATACCAGCTCGACGTGTTTTATAACGGCAGTGAACTGGACCAGTTCGACTCGCGGTTTGCCGGTATATCTGCTACCTATCACCCAGACTCATCGCGGTTTAAGCTTAAGTTTCTTGCTTCCGGATTCCAGACAAATGAGTATGAAACCTATGACATAAACGGTCAGTATCTTTTTGGAGAGCTGCAGACCGATATGAGCAAGGCAGACTATGGGCAGATAAAGACCTACCTGGGCACAGGAGGTATAGAAGATTATGCCCGTAACTACCTGACTGTGAATGTAGGTGATGTGGGTATACGCGGGTCATACGATCTGAAGAGGAATTTCATCCAGTTCGGGGTGAATGGCACGGTGACAAATATCAGTGACAACCTGCACCAGTGGGAGCGCCGCGACTCAGCTGCATTTACACAGCCTTATGATCCTACATCGCTGAATATGGTATACTTCCTGAACTCGGCTGCCAACATTAACTATGCGCGGGTGAGCGGATTTATACAGGATAATATACACTTTGATTCTGCCAACCGCCTGACAGCCACGGTGGGTGTACGATTTAATTACAGCGACCTGAATAAGGAGTTCATTACCTCTCCACGTGCACAGCTGGCCTTCCGGCCCGACTGGGAAAAGGATGTAGTATTTACCTTCTCCACCGGGCTGTATGCACAGCCACCTTTTTACAGGGAAATGAGAGATCTTGCGGGCAATGTAAATACACAACTGCAATCACAGAAGTCTTACCACATAGTATTGGGTAGCGACTATAATTTCAAAATGTATGGCCGACCATTCAAGGTAAAGGCAGAAGTATATTATAAGGACCTCTGGAATTTAGACCCATATATCTATAACAATGTAAGCATCAACTATACCGGTAAGAACGACTCAATAGGCTATGTATATGGCGGTGAAGTGAGATTGTACGGCGACCTCGTAAAAGATGCTACCTCATTTATCAGCATGGGTGTGATGAAGGCCGCGCAGAAGATCACAGATAGCGGTAGCATACCGGGGTATAATCAATACTTCCCGCTGCCATCAGACCAGCGGTTTACTTTTGGCGCTTACTTTGAAGACTATCTGCGCAAAAACAAAAATTTCAAGGTACATATCAACGGTGTATACGCTACAGGCCTGCCGGTAGGGCCACCTGTGGGCCACCTATACCAATCAATCATACGCCTGCCCGACTATAAACGTGTAGATATTGGTTTTTCTGCATTGCTGCTCGATGCAACAAGAAAAGACCATCCCGCGCATAGCTTCTTTAACAACATAAAAAGCATCTGGGCCAGCCTGGAGGTCTTTAACCTGCTGAGCATACAAAATACCCTTTCCTATACCTGGATAGAAGACTGGACCACACGCAACACTTATGCGGTACCTAACAGGCTCACATCGAGGCTGCTGAATGTAAAATTGCTGTTTAATTTTTAAATAGTGATTCCTGTCATTTATTCAAATGCCTGCTGGTAAAGGGTTTGGCGGGTTTCTTAAATTTTATCAGAAAAACATTTTGCAGAAAACAGTATATCGTTATCTTTGCGCTCCCATTCGGGTTTTATGGATGGGGAACAGTTCTTTAAAATAATGATTTCGTAGCTCAGTTGGTAGAGCAATACACTTTTAATGTATGGGTCTTGGGTTCGAGTCCCAACGAAGTCACTTTTTAAAACAGAAAGGCTTGGACTGGTAACAGTTTCAAGCCTCTCTTTTTTAATGGTACAGCTTAGCAATAAGTTTTGCGTTTAAAGCCTCCAAGCCCATACTTTCAAGGCTTCTTTTGCTAAGTCATTTGACCGCTTTTCAATAGCCGAGATATTCCAAGGTTCTGGTCTTTTTTTAACGTCTCTTGCCAGGGCGCATACATCGGTATATGCAACTTGCTTCTCTAGAAACGGTTTTTGACCAAAAGAGCTATTTGCATTCCTACTATTGAGACAAAGATTACCAATGGTATCAGTTATGGTCGGCAAATTGTATTGCTTTATATCAGTTCCCAAATAAGTCTTCCAATGTTCATCTAATGTTTGAGGTAAAATATGCTCAACAGAATCAATGGTAGTATAGTCTGGGTGCTCTCCATATTGTTGCATTTGCCGATCAACTTCTTGTAAAATATGCCTGGTAAAATTCAACTCTCGTTGATTATATAATGCTTTTTGAGCAAATGATTCTTCAAATAGTTGATCTGGTACCCATAATTGTTCATTTTGTATTTGAGTATGCAACGCTCTTAGTTTATCAGGTTCATAAATGATCTTATCTAATAAAGAAGGGAAAAACGTATCATACTTTGTTACTGGTAGGCTTGTTATTTTTCTTCTTATCAACAAAATATACGTTTCCCTTAGTATTACGATTGTATCAGCCTCAGATAAAATTTTATTATCCATTGATTTTAGCAACGCCATTAAGAACGGATATATACTGGTCATGTTTGTGGCACCAATAGCTATTAAATATTTTTTTACTTCAGAGACAGGGTTAGGAAATTCATTTGGCTTTTGTATTTGGTTGTACACATCTGTATAATCGTGTATTTTATCAAGGTTTGCTTTCGCGCTTACTGCATTCAGATCCCTATTTTGGGTTTTAAAATGAACATACATGCGCCTCCCAAGCCCGACTCTCTTCTTTTGACTTATTGAAAATAAATCTCTTAAATAATCTTCAAAAACATGGACGCCAACAGCACCTCTTGCAGTTAACCATTTTTCATTATGAAGCTTTTCATGATCATTAGTTTGATCATTTCTTAGTGGTCTAAAAATATAATTACATAATAATTCAGATGCAGAAAGGGGCATACCGGCATCATTAAGGCTTTCAAAAATTGCTTGTGCATCATCTTTATTTTCATCAAGTGGAATCCATACAATTTTCAATGATTTTATTATTGCTTGATACAATTGCCACAAGGAGGGTACATCGTAACTCTTAAGCCGCCTATTAGCAAATTTCAAAAACTCATCAATTTTATTGTCAGTTGGATTGTATAATTGCATATCCTCAGCCAAATGCGGACTACTAGGATTATGATGGAATATGGCTTTGTAAGTAGGTAGTCTATCACCCTTTGTACTAAAAACTTTAAGCTTTAAATAATCATCCTGGCCGGAAATGTTATTCGTCAGTAGGGAATTAAGCTCATAAATATATTTTTGAGCATCATTAGAATGGCTGGTTTTTGAGTCAAGAAGTCTTTTAATAACAGAAAGTATTAGATAAACAGTTGTTATTCTCTGTTGGCCGTCAATGATTAAAAATCTTTTTAGAGATGGGTCACTACTTATTTTTTCCAATACTACTATTGGTCCAAAAAAATGTTCTTCGTCATCAAACTTATTTTCTTTTACATTTTCTATTATTTCAGCATCAATGTCTTCAAATAATTTTTTCCATTGTCTCATTTCCCATGCATATCCTCTTTGGAAAAAAGGGATTTCAAATCTTACTGGGGATTTAAATAAACTTTCAAAGTTCCTGTTTATAACATTATCTGTGGGCATATGTCATGATTTAATTTGCCCTAATTTATTAAAAATAGCACGATTATTGATTTTTTAAACTGCAAATACCTAAAAAATAATGTTTGTAGGGATATTTAACTCTATTATCTAATGAGGAATTATTTAAGCCAATTATTGCATTGTTTGATTCAAGGTAAACCTCCTCGACTATTGAACTACATGAATGCCAAACATACTATTACGCTCCATACTGCGTTTATCAAATAAATGAAAGCTTTGAGACCAGCCCTACTTGCCAATATTTTATTGCTGACATTTTTTTCATTTTGCTCACGTGCGCAGATGATCACCACCTGTGCCGGAAACGGCACCGCAGGGTACACAATAGATGACGTAGCTGCAACGGGCGCTGAACTTAACAGCCCTTTCGGGATAGCGGTTAGCAGCGGTAATCTATACATAGCAGACAGGTTGAACAACCGTATCCGGATGGTGAATAGCGCAGGGATCATCACCACTATTGCGGGCAATGGCACCAGTGGCTTCTTTGGAGACGGCGGTCCGGCTACTGCCGCAGAAATAGCAGACCCGGCTGATGTGGCTGTAGATGGTCTTGGGAATGTATACATAGCTGACAGATCGAACAACCGGGTACGAAAGATAGATGCGGGCGGATATATTTCCACAATTGCCGGCAGTAGCTCTATAGGCGGTTTTGGGGGAGACAACGGGCCAGCTACGCTGGCGGCATTGTCAAGTCCACGTGGCGTAGCCGTGGATGGGAAGGGCAATGTTTATATATCGGACCAGGTCAATGACCGTGTGCGTAAAGTAGATAATGCCGGTATGATTATAACGATAGCCGGAACGAGTACCGGTGGCTACAATGGAGATGGCATTGCCGCTACGTCAGCGCAGTTGCAGGGACCTTATGGTATCGCAGTGGATAATGCCGGCAATGTGTATGTATGCGATGTAGATAATGAGCGCATCCGCAAAATCGATGCATCAGGAATGATCACCACCATAGCGGGAATTGGAACGAGTGGCTACAATGGCGAGGGTATTGCGGCGATAGCTGCCGCGCTTTCAGAGCCAATAGGTGTGGCCGTAGACGCTACCGGAAATGTGTACATTGCCGATGGGTGGAATGAACGGGTTCGCGCGATAAATGCTGCCGGGTTAATTTATACAATTGCAGGGAATGGCACTGCGGGTTTTGGCGGAGATGGAGGCGAGGCGTTGGCTGCGCAACTAAACGGGCCGTATGGGGTTGCGGTAGATGGCAGTGGAAACATTTTTATATCAGACTATACCAACAACCGTATCCGGCAGATGAACAGGCCAACGGGTGTGGTGAGTGTGCAAAGTGCCGAAGCAGGATTGAAAATGGCTCCAAATCCCAGCTCGGGGCGATTTTCATTAACGGTCACTTCTGATGTGAATGAACCTGTTCGCGTGGTTATTTGCAATATTTTAGGCGAAATAGTCAGCACAGTTTCGTCAAGAACAAATTACGAGCAGATGTTTGATCTGCAAGTGGCACCCGGTTGCTATTTTTTGCAGGCATATACAGCTAGCCAGGTATTGCCGGGGAAGATCGTCATCAGGTGATACGTGAAGGTGAGGCTTTTTTTTGTACCATAGATGACATATATTGTACGGACAAAACGACACCATGGAAACAAACAACTTAGCGGCATCGCCACTGCTTGCTTCATCAGACGAAACCGGGAAACTGGGTATCATGCATCTTAAACGTTACTGGTCTAAGTCAATGGCCAAGCGAAGCGGACAGATCAAAATGAATGATTTGGAAAATGAGTGGCAGACGGATGTAACGCTATTGAGTGCGCTGGGTCTGGGCCTGGAACAGACAATAAGGTACATCTACAATGAACATCCTGATTTTGCGGGCTTTGAAGACTGGGTACTTGAAGTGAACAACCAGCACATTTCTGAAGAAAAAATAAAACTGTTCAATGCAAGCCTCACAAACCCTGATGCGCAAGTGGAGCAGGCAACTGCAAACGTGCTGAGTGATGCGGACATGGAATTCTGGAATAAGAATGGTTATATCATTCTGCGCGGTGCTATACCAAAAGCAGATTGCGATGAAACAGTCCAAATGATCTGTGACTTCCTGGAAATAAAAAGAGACGATCCGGAAACATGGTACAAACCGCATCCGGCAAGGCAGGGTATAATGGTGCAGTTATTTCAACACCCGTTGTTACAGAAAAACCGGGAGTCAGCTATTATCAGGGCAGCGCATGAGCAACTGTGGGGCAGAAAAGACATCTGGGTAAATACAGACAGGGTCGGGTTCAATCCACCGGAAACGGAGACCTATCATTTTCCCGGCCCGCGGCTTCATTGGGACGTGAGCCTTGAACTGCCCATCCCCTTCGGGCTGCAGGGTATCCTTTACCTCGCCGATACAAAAGCTAACCAGGGCGCCTTCACGCTGGTGCCGGGTTTTCAGAACCGGATAGAAGAATGGCTAAACGGCTTGCCAGCCGATGCCAATCCGAGGACACAGAACCTGTATGCACTGGGGGCAGAACCAATAGCAGCAAATGCCGGTGACTTCATCATCTGGCACCAGGCGCTGCCTCATGGCAGCAGCCCCAACACATCAACCATACCTCGCATAGTGCAGTACTTTACCTACAATCCTATAGACCCGGAGATAAAAACTAATTGGAAATAGTTCCGGTACATTCATAATTCACCTTAATAATGTCGTACTATACCCTTTCGGGTAAACGGATACCCTGTACATTTGTAGTCACTCTAAAACCAGCCAATATGCAAAAGATAACTCCGTTCCTATGGTTTGATAATAATGCAGAAGAAGCGATGAACTTCTACATGTCCATTTTCAAAGACTCAAAGGTCAAGGCAATATCCCGTTATCCCGAAGGCGCGCCCGGTGTACCTGGCTCGGTAATGACCGCGTCTTTTCAGCTGAACGGGCAGGACTTCCTGGTGCTGAATGGCGGGCCAATGTATCATTTTACTGAGGCGATATCTTTTGTAGTGAATTGCGACTCGCAGGATGAGATCGATTATTTCTGGGAGCAGCTAACTGCCGGAGGAAAGGAAGTGCAGTGTGGCTGGCTGAAAGACAAGTTTGGTTTATCGTGGCAGATAGTGCCGTCAAATATGGGAGAGCTGATGGCCGGTAAAGATGCGGC
>Ga0206949_1043_pt2 | contig 45740 bp, 48 predicted proteins | sample Alteio_BWOrgHeat_40_FD_153240 | JGI IMG/M metagenome (GOLD analysis project Ga0206949, IMG submission 153240) | Enriched cells from forest soil in Barre Woods Harvard Forest LTER site, Petersham, Massachusetts, United States -... | ecosystem: Environmental > Terrestrial > Soil > Temperate forest >...
ACGGTAGTTTGAATGTCTTTTATAAGATCATTTACTTTAAATGTTGCATTTTCGGCTTTTGCGGTTAGGACCAGCTCTTTAACAAGCTTTTCTATTTCGTGTATTCCGACACCGAGAGTTAAACCAGATCCAGCACTTGTTAATAAGATTTCATTTATTTCGTGATAATCTTTTTCGATATCATCTATATATTCTTTAATCCTTTCTCTTACCGGCTCTTCTTTAACATGCTTCTCAATATAAATTTTCAATTCACTTGTTAAATGCAATACCGGTTCTTCTTGTTTAGTAGGACTATACTTATCTCTTAATTCGGATTTGTCTACCTGCCTTAATTTCTCAACTAACCCGATGGCGTATAAAATAGAAGCCTTGAAATCATTGTATGCTTCGTTTTCCACAAAACCTTCACGATTAGTCTTTTCAATTAAACTCGAACTATCTTCTCGTTTAAGATTTATGACCGATAAAATAATGTTATTACTAATTCTTTTTGTTGGTAGATTAACTCTCCTTAAATCTAAACTTAACCAATCATTACTTTTTTCTCCATATTCGTTAATGCGAAGATTATCTCTGTATACCCGGATACCACCGTTTTCATCAAGATATTTTTTGATTTGCGATATTGTTTGTTCTTGAAGTAACCCAAGAATTTTTAGGTCTCTATCAAAAATATATCCTTCGAAAATAATTTCGCCAATATTATGTTTATCAAGATTAATGATAACCTTTTCTTTTTTATTTTCTTGTGATTGAACCTCAATAGTCTGATGATCTTGTATAAATTGATCGGACAGCGAAATCTCTTTTGCCGTCATTTTTGTCATTTCTGCCCAAGGAGTGAATTTGTAGGTAAAATCAGTAATCTCGGATCCTTTAAGAATTACTTTAAAATAATAAAGGGCATAATCTTTAACCTCGCTCCAATCAATTAAATCTTCAATCCATTCTTTTCTATCTATTTCGAATTTGATTGTAAAATGATCAACAGTTCTAAAAGGTGATGATAAGGTAAATAATGCTCTATATAAATCACGAACCATTCTTCTATCCCAATCGGTTCTTAGTTCTGTAACTACTATTCTTGTTCCATGTCGCTCTCTTTGAAAATATTGTGGAGTACGTCCGATTACATCAAATTCAGCCTTTTCCAAATATTTCTGTTTTGCAAATTCTCTCCAATCAATATCTACAACAAATTCATCTTTGTTTTCTTGTCTTGTTATTAATTCAATTTTCTCTCCTAATTTATGAACACCAAATCTTCCAATTCCCTTCTCACCTATCGGAAGTCTACCATAGGTCAGAGATCTCTGGTTACTTCTATATTGTTTTTCTTTATAATCACTACCCGGCTCCAGCCAGGCATTATTAATAATATTATCATCCATCCCTATTCCGTCATCACGTATCTCGATCCTTCCAAATTTTTTATTGTCAAGGTTTTCCATCTTTACAATAACATTTCTGGCATCGGCATCGTAAGCGTTTTTAATTAATTCCAAAACGGCAACGTTTTCATTTTTAATTAATTGGTCACCGAGTTGTAGTAGCAATCGAGCACGAGGTTTGAAAATGCTTTTTGATTTATATTCCATTCAATAAAGTCTTTATTTTTTTTGCGATCATAGTAGCCATAAGGGGCGGAACTGCATTTCCGATTTGTTTAAAAGCTGCAGTTCTATTTTTTCCTTCTTTAACTCCTTCAAAATAAAAATCATCAGAAAAGGATTGCAAACGCGCAGCCTCTCTTACTGAAAGAGACCTGTTTTGTTGAATATCCGGATGAATATAATAATGCCCATCTCTAGAAATATGTGCCACAATTGTTTGTGAAAATGCTGCTTTATCATCTACCACCTTAAAACGATCAAAGAATGAACGATCATTTTTATGTGTTTTAAGTCGTAGCGGAAGCGATGTATATTTTAATCGCTTACCATCCTGTAAATGTTCTACGGCAATTCTATAAATTTCTTTATCCTGTGCCGTATGAGGCCTGCATACATGCTGTGTTAGGACGTCGATTCCATTTCTTATATATCCGAATTTTAGATAGTCGGTAATTGAAGTGGAATAGTTATAATTTTTATCAAAACCTTCGCCTGCATTAAGAGAAGGCAAATCTCTAAAAACCTCGCCTACAAGAAATGAATGTTTGACCTCTTTAAAAATTGGATAATTAAACCTTTTTAAAGATTTCTGCCAGCCAATAAGAATCACTCTCTTTCTTGACTGTAATACTCCAAAATTTTTCGCGTCTAATATTCTAAAATCTACATTATAGCCAATCCTCTTAAAAGAAGCAATCAAATCTGTTATATAACGACCCTTATCTGCAGAGAGCAAGCCCATTACATTTTCAAATACAAAGACCTTTGGCTTATATCGCTCCAAAAACCGTCCATAAAAAACGTATAAATAATTTCTGTTGTCATTAGTCATACCTCTATTTCTTGATCTACCGGCGAGTGAATATGCCTGGCATGGCGGGCCGCCAATGATTAAATCAACATTTTTTTTATTTAACAGGCCCTCAATTTGTTCGAAAGTGTTAGAATTATCATAAGCTATTTCAGCATTTATTACAGAGGCCATTACATTATGTGGAATTTTTCGATAGAGCTCATCTCTGTTAATAAAGCCTTTTAAATAATCAATATATTCCGGCAGCCTTTTTTTGGCTTTCAAATAATGATATGCAACACGGGTTTTCAAAGTATAACAAGCGGCCTTATCTAATTCAACATGAGCAATAGGAGTAAATCCAGCTTTTTTAAATCCTTCAGACAAGCCGCCAACCCCAGCAAAGAGATCAATGTAATTCATGGTTGTTAAGATACAATTTTGCCTGGCAAGTTAACAAGAGTTTTCTTCAGAATACCTGCTTTTAAATCACACTCCCATATATGAATTGTTTTCCAACCATCCTTTTTTAAAGCTTTTATGGCTTTTGTATCATTGTTTTTATTCTTGTTTATTTTATTAATCCACCATTCCGTCCTCGTTTTTGGCACAACAAAATATTTACAGCCTTTATGCCCATGCCAGAAACAGCCATGCACAAAAATCACTGTTTTAAACTTCGGTAATACAATATCGGGTTTGCCGGGCAGGGTTTTATCGTGGAGTTTATAACGGAAGCCATTGGCGTGTAAAAACCGGCGCACAAGCATTTCGGGTTTGGTATCCTTCCCCTTTATCTGCGACATATTATAACTGCGCTGCTCTTTGGTATGCACATCGGCCATGGGGCAAAATTGGTAAAAATACTGCGCATTAATACTTAGTCATAAGGTTATCATTTTTTTATGAGTAATATTGAGCGCTTTGGCATACTATTTTTAATATATTTCCGTTGTACATTGTATAAGTAAACTACCGCATGAAAGATTCAGTTTTTATAGAACAGCGAGCCCATATGATCATCGAACAGCTTCGCAGGCAAACTCTTGCCAATGGAGAGCCGTTTATGTTGTATGATGTTGATCTTCCTTCCGGATGGTATTACATGGAATACCCTGACGGAGATATTAAAATAGTAACGGCTTCACATTACGCCAATGATTTTATTGTCCAGGAAGAACTCAGCTCTGAACAGGTACATGACCTGAGACGCAGGCTCGAATTATCACCAGTTTTCCCATTAGGTTTCTGATGCATGGCCTTTACATTATTGCCGGCCCAAACGGAGCAGGCAAATCAACTGCCGGCGCAGATCTTCTGCCACAATCTATACGCGAATCCTACATACCATTTGACGGCGATAAGCTTAAAATGATGAAACAAAAAGAGTTCAGGAGTAAAACGGTTTCCTATAAAGAAGCCGGCAGACTTGCTGATCATTATGTGCATGAAGAATTTGATAAGCAATATAAACGGGCACTGCTGGCGAAGGATCATTTTGTTTATGAAGGACACTTTTCAGATGAGGCCAGCTGGAATCTGATACGCAGGTTTCGAGATGCCGGATATTTTATAGATATGATCTTTCTCGGACTTGTTTCTTTGCAGTTATCTTCCGACAGGGTATTTAACCGCGCCATACGGGGTGGTCATAATGTACCACCTTTGGATATCGAGAAGAACTATTTCGGCAATCTGATAATGATTAATAAATATATAGACCTGATTGATCAACTCACTCTCCTTGATGCATCTGGGAATAAACCCCTGTATATTGGTCAATGGTATAACGGTAAAATGCATTTTAATGTAACTGCTGAATCAATTCCTACATGGGTCAGCAGTTATTTCAAACACTTAATCTGATTTCCTTTTAAATAAATTCCGAAAATGTAACAACTGCAGAATAAAAAAACCGCGTTAAGGTGAGCGGTAAAGTAACTGATCATGGAAAAGATTCTTTCATTGTAAAGAAAAATGAAGTGGCAAAGAAATTTCTTGAACAAAACGGGTTTCCAGAGATCTGTTTGTGAAAAAATAATTATTACACTCTTGTAAACTCTGCTTCTCCGCGCCTCTGCGGTAAAAAATCCTGCATAATAGCCTGCCCGCTTAAATCAAAAAGTTCTATTTATCGCAGAGTTGGTTGCAGCTTAAACAATGAGTATCTTGTAAGCATCATCCGCAATCTCTTATGTCAACAGATATACTGCAACAACTTGGTTCTATGCGCCGCTATTTTGAAAGCGGTGTTACCAGGCCATACAAATTCCGTAAACAACAACTGCTGGCGCTAAAAAGATCTGTGATCGCACATGAAGAAGAAATTTATGCAGCGCTTTACACCGATCTTAAAAAAAGCAAAGAAGAATGCTGGGTTACCGAGAACGGTTTTTTTCTTGCCGAACTGAATGATACACTCAGCAACCTTGCCTTATGGATGGAGCCCGAAAGCGTTTCTACCAATCTGTTAAATATGCCTTCCAGCAGCCGTGTGCTTCGTGAGCCGCTGGGTGTGGTACTCGTGATCGGCCCATGGAATTATCCTTTTCAATTATTGTTCACGCCATTACTCGGCGCCATTGCCGCAGGTAACTGCGTAGTTGTAAAACCGAGCGAGTTTGCTCCCGCAACGGCATTGGTGATGCAGAAAATTGTGGAAGATGTTTTTCCCCGCGACTATATTTTATATGTACCCGGCGACGGCGCTTCCGTTATTCCTGCCATGATGAACCATTTCAGTTTTGATCATGTGTTCTATACCGGCAGTACTGCAGTAGGCAGAATTATTTATAAGATGGCCGCGGAAAGATTAGTGCCTGTTACGCTGGAACTGGGTGGTAAAAGCCCCTGTGTGGTGGAAGAAGATGCCAACATCAACATTGCTGCGAAAAGAATTGTGATGACAAAATTTTCCAATGCCGGACAAATGTGCGTTGCCCCTGATTACGTTCTGGTGCATGCTTCTAAAAAAGATGCATTGGTTGCTGCGTTAAAAAATAAGATCCTGCAACTCTTTGGCGAACGCCCGGAAGAGAATGAGAACTATGGCAAACTCATCAACGCCAAACAATTTGACCGCGTGATAAATTATTTATCACAAGGAAATATTTTGCATGGCGGCCGTTTTAATAAAGAACAATTATTTATTGAACCCACGCTGCTCGGCCAGGTAAACACAGACAATGCGGTAATGAAAGAAGAGATCTTTGGCCCTGTTTTGCCGATTCTCAGTTTTAGCGCTATTGAGGAAGCGCTTGCTATCATTGCACAGAACCCGAACCCTTTGGCGTTTTATGTTTTTACTTCGAGCGCTGATAAAGAAAATAAATGGCTGGATGCCGTTCCATCGGGTGGCGCCTGTGTTAATAATGCGAGCTGGCATCTCACCAATCCCGGCTTGCCCTTTGGCGGCAGGGGTTTCAGCGGAATGGGAGCGTATCATGGCAAATATTCGTTTGATACTTTCAGCCACAAAAAAGCGGTGATGAAAACACCTACCTGGTTCGATCCTGCGTTGAAGTATCCGCCGCTGAAAGGTAAGCTTCGGATATTTAAGTGGATCATCAGGTAATTTGAAAATTTGATTTTTTTCTTTTGCCCCTGCCCCTAAAGGGATTCTTTAATTCCCCTTTATGGGCAGGGGTAAAAAAGTAATCACCATGAAGAAACTCATTATCATTATTGTTATTATCCTCATTGCACTACTCTTAATAAAACGTAGCAACATGACCTGGCGACAATCTTTTCTTAAAACAGTTTATCCGCTGGTAATGTTAAAAGCAAAACTGTTTCCGAATAAAAAAGAGATACAGGTAAATAAAGATCATATCAAACCTGTTACTTCTATTTATACATTACAGGCAACCGCTAATAATGGAACGGTGATAGGCCTGAATGTTTATAAAGGAAAGAAGATACTCATTGTAAACACCGCCAGCGATTGCGGATATACGGCGCAGTATGATGAGTTGGAGAAATTACATCAGCAATATAAAGACCTGATCATACTTGGTTTTCCCGCGAATGATTTTAAAGTACAGGAGAAAAAAGACGATCATGCAGTGGCGGAATTTTGTAAGATAAATTATGGCATTACATTTCCGTTGATGCAGAAAAGCCATGTGGTGCGCGGTGCAGAACAGAATGCAGTATTTGCTTGGCTGAGTGATGCGAAACAAAACGGCTGGTGCGATCAGCAGCCTGTTTGGAATTTTTGTAAGTACCTTATTAATGAAGATGGCGTATTGACAAACTTCTTTGCGATGACTGTTTCGCCGTTGAGTAAGGATATAATAAATGCCGTAAAGAACTAAATTCTTTTTTATAACCGCGGAGGCGCAGAGACAAACTCTGCGTCTCTGCACCTCCGCGGTAAAATAAACAACATACACAATGAAGATACACTGCTTCCAACACGTAAGCTTTGAAACACCCGGCACCATTACCGAATGGGCCGAAGCAAATGATCATTCGATTACCTGTACGTATTTATATAATACAGACTTTCCATTGCCCGATCTTACCGCATTTGATATGCTGCTGGTTATGGGCGGTTATATGAATGTGGATGAAGAGGAAAAATTTCCCTGGCTGAAAAAAGAAAAAGCATTTATTAAAGAGTGTGCCGATGCGGGGAAAAAAATTATTGGCATCTGTCTCGGTGCGCAATTGGTGGCCTGTGTGTTTCGTTGCCATGTATATGCTGCCAAAGAAAAAGAGATCGGATTTTTTCCTGTGCAGTTTTCTTCGCTTGGACAACATGGGGCATTGTTTGATCATTTTACAAAAGACTATATGCTCTATCACTGGCACGGCGACACATTCGATCTGCCGGAAGATGCGCGGCTGGTGGCTTCTACAGACAGTTGCCGTAACCAGGTATTTATGATCGGCATGAATATCCTGTGCATGCAGTTTCATCTTGAAATGACGGAAGAGATCATTGAAGAGTTAATGACTGCGGAGGAGAATGAATTGAAAGAAAAAGGAACATATATACAATCCGCCGCGGAGATGCGGGAAGGGTTTATATATCTTGAACAGAATAAAAAAGATCTGTTCCTTTTACTGGATAAGTTTTGTAAAGAGTAACTTTTTTTTTACTGTCTTTTTTACCCCTGCCCCTAAAGGGATTCTTTAATTACCCTTTGGGTAAAAAGAAAAATCTACACCGGGCACTTCTCATGATAATTGATCAACTCGATCGGTGTACGCTCAATGGTAAAACCGCTGTAATTTATTTTTACTTCATCCAGCACCTCTTCCACTTCTTCCATGGTTTTTAAAGTAACCAGCCTGTTACGGTAGTCTTTAATATTGGGTAGCCCTTTTAAATAATTTGCATAATGCCTACGCATTTCATTGATGCCGGCAATAGGGCCCTTCCACTCCAGTGATTTGCGTAAATGTTTCCGGCAAACCTCTACACGTTCTTCCAGTGTTGGCGGAGCAAGCAATTCGCCGGTGGCGATATAATGTTTGATCTCGCGGAAGATCCATGGATAACCGATGGCTGCGCGGCCGATCATGATCCCATCAATTCCAAAACGGTTTTTATATTCCAGTGCTTTTTGCGGGCTGTCGATATCTCCATTACCAAAGATGGGCATCTGTATGCGCGGGTTATTTTTTACTTTCGCGATCAGCGACCAGTCCGCTTCGCCCTTATACATCTGCGAACGCGTGCGGCCGTGAATAGCGAGCGCTTTGATGCCGCAATCCTGCAAGCGTTCGGCAACTTCTTCAATATTTTTTGTGCTATCATCCCAGCCGAGCCTTGTCTTAACCGTTACCGGAAGCCGCGTACTTTTTACAACAGCTTCCGTAAGGCGAACCATCAGGTCTACATCTTTTAATACACCGGCGCCGGCGCCTTTGCTCACTACTTTTTTTACGGGGCAACCAAAATTGATATCAACAAGATCGGGGTTAACCGTTTCTACAATTTTAGCGCTCATGGCCATCGCTTCTTCATCGCCGCCAAAGATCTGGATACCAACGGGGCGTTCGTAATCAAAAATGTCGAGCTTCTGACGGCTTTTGATCGCATCGCGGATCAGCCCTTCGCTGCTGATGAATTCGGTGTACATCAGGTCGGCGCCATTATCTTTACACACGGCACGGAAAGGCGGGTCGCTCACATCTTCCATGGGTGCGAGTAAAAGCGGAAAATCCGGTAATTCTATCTGGCCTATTTTAACCATATTGTGACTATAACGTTTGGGTGGCGGCATTCATGTATATTGCCATTTATCCCATACCTGATTTATTTGTTTTAAAGAACCGCAAATTTACAATCTTATTTTTCAATAGATGGATCAAAAGCCAGCGATCAGTTATGTTTCTCAATTTGCGATCCTTATCGGGTTGATGGGTGTTTTTATTATATTGATTGCAGCCATTATCCCGTATGCAGGTTCGCTGATGTTACATGTGCCGGTTCAGGACGTACTCAAAAAGCTGAATCTTCCCGAAAATGCAAATACGGCAAGGTTACTGAATACAATTGCATCGTTCCTTGTTTTTTTATTACCGCCATTGGCGCTGGCGAGGGTCATGAATAAACGGCCGTTTACGCATTTAGGGTTTAATACAACCATTACTTCCAGACAGATATTTTTAGTGATCGTGATCACTTTTGCGAGTATGATACTAAGTGGTGCATTGGGTGAACTGAACGAAAGAATTCCGATCTCAGCAGAATCGTATGCAAAAGCAAAAAAAATGGAAGAAAGCTATAAAGCCTCTATGATGGCGATGGCCACGATGAAAACCACGGTTGATTATCTGCTGGGCTTATTGGTGCTGGCATTCGCACCGGCATTGTTTGAAGAAGTATTGTTCCGCGGCGCGTTTCAACCGGTATTTATTGGCTGGACAAAAAATAAATGGGCAGGCATTATTATAACAAGCGTATTATTCAGCGCGATCCATATTTCTTATTTTGGTTTTTTGCCAAGGCTTGCATTAGGGCTTATATTAGGGCTGATCTTTTATTACAGCAAAAATATCTGGCTGAATATATTGCTGCATTTCTTAAACAATGCGGTAGTGGTAACACAATTGTATGTTGTATCGAGGCAGGGAAAGTCGATAGACAAAACAGTGGATGAAAGTATGCCCATCTGGTGGGGAGCCATAGCTGCGGTGGCGCTCATCATTCTTTTCCGTGTATTCCGCAAAGAAAGCAGTGCGGTATTATTTGCGCAGGAACAATCAATCAATTCATCTCCTGAAAATATTCTCTCTTAATGGAAACCTGGCAAAAAATTTATACAACGCGCAACCATGCAGAAGCAAGTATCATACAAGGCATGCTGGAAGAAAATAATATTCCGGTACAGATCATGAACAAGCAGGACAGCAGCTATCTCAATTTCGGCGATATTGAATTATTTGTGCCCGGGCATTTTTCAGAAGCGGCAAAACAACTGGTGGCGCAGAGTTTGTTGAATTAGTAATTGAGCCGGTAGATATTTTTCAGCCGCAGATTCGCAGATTAGTTGCTAAAAAATCTGCGAATCTGCGGCTCAATTTTCCTTACTTCGTACTTCTAAAATCGTACTTCACCATGCCCTTCAATCTTCAAACCTTCAAAACCCGTGCACTCACTGCAGTTGTATTTGTTATCGTGATGCTGGTTGGTTTGTTATGGAACGAATGGAGTTTTCTGGTGTTATTCACTGTTATCCATTTCGGTTGCTGGATCGAATACCAGAAGTTGGTTGCACTGATCGATCCCGAATATAAAAACATCAATGCATTGCACCGTTACGGTGTAATGTTCATTGGCTGGGGATTTATGCTGTGGATGACGGGCACACGTTATCATATCGGCAACATCAATATTGCAGAGATCGGCTGGTCGATGGAATGGCTGGGCATTATTATTTTTCTCGTGAGTGAAACATTGCTTACCAAAAAAATGCAGCCACGTTTATGGGCACATTCTTTACTGGGGCTTTTATATATTTCACTGAGCTGGGGATTGATGATGCGTTTATGGGGCAATCTCAATGCAACTGCGTTAGACAGCTATCCATGGATGCTGCCCGTACTGCTCATCGCATCTATCTGGATCAATGATACGATGGCATATATTGTTGGATCGTTTATCGGCAAAACACCTTTCTCGCCCATTTCGCCAAAAAAAACATGGGAAGGAACGATCGGCGGCGCCATACTTGCCGTGCTGATCGTTACAGTGGTTGGTTTTTATGCGCTTCATTTTCCGGTAAAAACTTTATTGCTGATTTCCATCACGGCTGCTGTTGCCGGTACTGCGGGGGATCTTCTTGAAAGCAAACTCAAACGCCTTGCAGGTGTTAAAGACAGCGGAAGCATTATGCCCGGGCATGGTGGTTTTTTAGACAGGTTTGATTCTTTGCTGGTGGCTACCACGGTTGTTTGGGTACTGTTTCAATTAGTATACTAATTCTTTTACCGCGGAGGCGCAGAGAATAACTCCGCGTCACTGCGCCTCCGCGGTGAAAAAAAGAAGACAACTCTCCCGCTTCTCAACAATCCGTTTTACATTTGCTGTTCAATCATCACTCATGACCATTCACAGGGAAGGATATAAAACGATCGCAATTACCGCTTTGATCTTTGGGTTATTGAATCTTGTATCATTTACATTTTTAAGCGCCGGGTCGCCATGGTTGGCGATGATCGTGTTTGTGGTGACATTATTTTTCCTGCTCTTCATCATTTCTTTTTTCCGCATACCCAATCGCATCCTGTCGATCAATGAAGGGCAGATCATTTGCCCGGCCGATGGTAAAGTGGTGGTGATTGAAGAAGTAACCGAGGTGGAATACTTTAAAGACAAACGCATCCAGGTAAGTATTTTTATGAGCCCCGCCAATGTGCATGTGAACCGCAACCCGATCACCGGCGAAGTAATATATAACCAATATCACAAAGGAAAATACCTTGTTGCGTGGCATCCAAAATCATCTACCGAAAATGAAAGATGGAGCGTGGTAGCGCGCAACGGCCATGGAGAGATATTGTACAAACAGATCGCAGGCGCATTGGCAAAGCGGATCTGTAATTATACATCGGTTGGACATGCCGTGCAGCAGGGAGATGAATACGGCTTTATCAAATTCGGCAGCCGGGTAGATGTATTATTACCGCTGACCGCAAAGATCCATGTACAGATAAATGAAGTGGTAAAAGGCGGAGTTACCGTACTGGCAAGCTGGTAAACTTTGCCACTGTTGTATTTTAACAACGGAAATGCTGGCGGAACCAAACCATTTTACTATTTTACAGCAACATCATTCAAACAATAAAAAGCCAAACATGAAAAAAGTATTTTTACTCGCAACAGCTGCATTATTGGTAACCGGTTTTGCATTTGCAAATACTGATAAAGACAAAGACAAAAAGAAACCGGCGAAAGAGTGCACCAAAGACTGCTGCAAAGGCGGTAAAGAGTGCAAAAAAGAAGATAAAAAAGAAACAAAAGCAACAGCGAAAACCGTAAAGACAGAAACCAAGGCAGCGGTTAAAAAATCATAATTAGTTTTAAAACTATATAAGCCTTCCCGCACGAGCGGGAGGGTTTTTTTTTGCCACAGACGACACAGAATTTCACAGACAAACTCTGTGGTAATCTGTGCCTTCTGTGGCAATTAATTCTTGCATCATTGAAAACTCAATCGACAATTTCTACAAAATGTTTTCCAGCTCTTTTAGATCATGCACAACATAAGTAGCTTTTACATGCGGTGTTACTTTCAGGTGGTTTACGAAGATGGTATCCATGCCGGCGTTAATACCGCCCTGGATATCTGCATCCTGGTTATCTCCGATCATGATGCTTTCGTTGAGGGATGCACCTGTTTTTGCCAGGGCGTATTCAAAAATTTCTTTGTTGGGTTTTAAACTGTTACTTGCTTCGGATGTGATCACTTCTTCAAAAAAGGAATGCAGGCCGGCGTGTTGTATTTTATGGTGCTGAACTTTCTCAAACCCATTGGTAACAAGATGCATGCGGTATTTTTTTTCCTGCAGGTAAGAAAGTATCTCCATTGTGTAAGGGAATAAACTCTTCTTCAGCGGCAGCTGCTCAAGGAACTGAATGGCCAGGTGTTTTGATAATGTTTCATCCGCCAGTTTAAAATCGAGTAGGGCGAGCCACATTCGTTTCCATCTTAACTCATCCTGTTTAATAAAACCTTTTGTGTAGCGGTCCCACAGGCGTTCGTTATGGTAACTGTAGCGTGCAAAGAAAAGTTCGAAATCGGGAATGCCTTTGTGGTCAAGTGTGTTGTCTCTGTAAAGATCAGCAAGGGTTTGTTTTGCGTTGGTTTCAAAATCCCATAAGGTATGATCGAGGTCGAAGAATAAATGCCGGTATTTCATAATGCAAAGTACGAAGTAATTTAAAGTAGGAGGTTAGAAGTACGAACGGGTTACATAAAAATGTTCGTACTTCGTACTTCTAACTTCTAACTTATGAATGTTATTATAACCGGAGCATCAAAAGGAATCGGCAAAGCCATTGCAGAACAGTTTGCTGCTGCGGGAAATACATTGATCCTGTGCAGCCGTAATGCAAAAGAATTGTATGATACCGTTTCTATGCTGCAAACAAAATACCCGCAGTGCATGGTAAAAGCGAAGCCGGTGGATATGTGTGTGAAAGAAGAAGCGAGGAAGTTTGGAGTTTGGAGTCTGGAGCCTGGAGTTCCTGGGATTGTCGTTAATAATGCGGGACAATTTTTGCCGGGTAGTATTTATAATGAAGCGGAAGGGACATTGGAACAAATGATCGACGTGAATTTATACAGCGCATATCATCTTACACGAACCGTATTGCCTGCGATGATGGCTGCAAAGAGCGGGCATATTTTTAATATCTGTTCTATTGCTTCATTGCATGCATACCATAATGGAGGAAGTTACAGCATCAGCAAATTTGCTTTGCTTGGGTTCAGTAAAAATCTTCGCGAAGAATTAAAGCCACATGGCATTAAGGTAACGGCTGTTTGCCCGGGGGCAACCATGAGTGCGAGTTGGGATGGTTCAAACATAGACCCCAAAAGAATTATGGAAGCGGATGATGTTGCAAGGATGATCTATGCAGCGTCTAAATTATCGCCCATGGCTGTTGTGGAAGATATTGTGATGCGGCCGCAGCTGGGGGATTTGTAAGGGATAACGCCGAACGCATAACGCCGAACGCACAACGCTGAACGCACAACGAATTTTTTGTCAGACATTTTCTGCTGACAATAACACCTGCCAGGCATCTTTTACTTTTCCTTCGTTCAATAATTCGGCAGCAAAGATGTGCAGCTCCTTTTCCATTTCAGAGGGATTGATAGAATAATACTGAATAATATTTTTTAAACGTTCATTGCTGAATGAAGGGTCGATCACGGGCAGATCATGCACGTTGCCGAGTGATCCAAGATGATTGCCTGTTAAGATGTTGCTGTTGCGGATGCCATCTGGCAAGGCGTCTACACCGATACCTAACTCTGTATTGGGTTTGTCTACTTTAAATAAATTGCTGCTGTCAACCTTACAATACCAATCGCCGCCGAGGCGTGCAACGTGCCGCATTTTTTGCTGGTCAATTTTTCCGTCATTGCCTAAAATACTTTCATCAACATGCATGCATAAAACTTCGGCAATTACGAGTTGCCCGGCGCCGCCTTCTGTACCGAGGCTTTTTATTTCATTCACTTTACATTCCAGTTTGATCTTTGCTTCCTTTACCATCGGCGGTTTTACCATTGATGCGGGCTCTTTGGTAAATCCTGCTTTGATAAATTCATCCACGCCCTTTGGAAATTCGCAACTGGATAAACTCGTTTGCTGAATCATATCGTAATCAACAATATTGATCACGCATTCGGGAACTTCTGAAACATTTTGTAAAGTGTGTTTGGTTGTGTTATCCCTTATTCTCCGCGATGGTGAAAAAATAACAATGGGTGGATTGGTTCCGAAGAGGTTAAAAAAACTGAATGGGCTGAGGTTTACATTACCCTCTTTATCGATCGTGCTGGCAAAACATATCGGCCTTGGGGCAATGGCGTGCTGGAGCCAGTTTTGTTTTTCGGGGATTGATATTTCTGAAAGATTTATATGCATGATTTTCCCAACCGCAGAGAACGGGAGAAGCAGAGTTTGCGCGGAGTTAGAACCGATAAACTATTCTTCTGAATCCATCTTTGAGGAGTGTAACATTAAAGTTAATAAGGTATCCTAACTTTTTGTCGGCTAATTTTAAATAGGTGATCAACTGTGATTCAAATATCGGATTAACAACTTCTACTGATTTTATTTCAATAATAATTTCTTCCTCTACCAGTATATCCATTATATATGCCTTGCCAAGCGAAACATCTTTATACTTTAAATCTACGGCTACCTGTGACCTGAAATGTATTTCTCTTAAATATAACTCTCTTGCTAAAGCCAATTCATATGCCGATTCAAGTAACCCCGTACCCAATTCCCGGTGAACAGCTATAGAAGCATCCAGAATAATCCCTCCCAGTTTATTTAGTTCTTCTTTATGCATACTCTGCGTTTACCTCTGCTTCTCACGTTCTCTGCGGTTGGAAAAAGGAAAGACAGCGATTAGAACTATACAAAAGAAGAACTCAATTTTACAGTATTAATACCCTATTTCTTCTTCGCAAGAATTGAAAAAGAACTTTCATCCTTCACGATCGTATTGCTCAGTTTTCCTAAACCTTCTATTTCCATTTCTACTGTATCGCCTTCCTGTAACCATTGTTCAACATAGTTGTTATCATTTAGTTTTCCTGTTCCGTTCAATTCTAAAAAACAACCAGTGCCTACTGTTCCGCTACCAATTACATCACCGGGATGAAGATCAACACCATAAGCGCAGCGTTCGATTATTTCTGCAAAGGTCCAGTCCATATCGCCTAAGTTACCTTTACTTACTTCAATTCCATTTACAATACACGTCATTGAAAGGTTCCAGTTTTTTCCTGTGTGGCCTTCTTTGCAAGGAACTTCATATTGTTCCAGTTCATCCAGTGTAACTAAACATGGGCCGATCACAGTAGAAAAATCTTTTCCTTTTGCGGGCCCGAGATTAAGCAGCATTTCTTCCATCTGTAATTTGCGTGCGCTCATATCATTCATGATCATGAGGCCGCCGATATATTGATCGGCTTCTTCTGCAGTAATATTCCTTCCCTGTTTGCATATTACGATCGCGGCTTCCAGTTCAAAATCCAGTTTCTCAAAATGATCGGGCATGCATCTGATCTCACCGGGGCCCTGTATGCTGTGGTGATTGGTAAAATAAAAAATGGGGTACTGGTCAAACTCAGGTATCATATCAACTTTCCTGTTGCGGCGCGCGGCAGCAACATGCTGGCGAAACGCATAACCATCCCTGCATGAAGTTGGAAACGGAACCGGCGCGAGTAATGCTGCTTCTTGCATTGAAACACCCTGCTCCTTATGGATCCTTCCGTTCTTAATAGCTTCTTCAACCTGTTTTGCTATCGGGAACATATCTTCCCAGTAATGCAAAAACATATTCATGCTGTTGGGCAGATCGGGATGCAGCAGGTCGCAGTCGAATAAAAGCCCGTCAACTAAAAAAGCCAACTGGTCGCGGCCATCCGTGAGATAAGAAACAAGTTTCATACAGCAACAAAATTAGGCAGCGAAAATAGAATAAAAAGATGAGGCGGGCACATATGTTCAAGAGTATCTTTAGCATTGAAACTGCGGCGATGCAAAAGATGTTATCCCTGAAAATATTGTTCGTGTTGTTTGTTTTATTGTGTATGTCATTTCATACAAACAATGAAACAAGCTGGATCCGCATCAACCAGCTTGGCTATACACCCAACGGTAATAAAGTAGCTGTATGGTGCAGTAAGGAAAATAACATACTTGCCGATTTTCAATTGATCGATGCGCTTACAAGACAAATCGCCTTCACCGCCAATGCAGGAAAACCATTTGGTGCATACGGGCCGTTCGCTCAAACATACCGCCTCGACTTTTCTTCTTTCAATAAACCCGGTAAATATTATTTGCAGGCAGGTAATACAAAATCGCCTGTCTTTTCAATCGATGAAAATGTATATAAAGGAAGCGCTGATTTTTGTTTGCGCTATATGCGCCAGCAACGAAGCGGTTTTAACCCTTTTCTGAATGACAGCTGCCATACACACGATGGCTATACCTTATATGGCCCCATGCCCGATAGTACACATATTGATGTAAGCGGGGGCTGGCACGATGCAAGTGATTACCTGCAGTATTCCTCCACATCGGCAAATGCAACATATCATTTGTTTGCAGCATACCGCGATTTTCCAAAAGTGTTTGGTGATGAGAAACTGGCAAACGGACTGGATGGGAAAAATGGTTTGCCGGACATACTGGATGAAGCTAACTGGGGTTTGCAATGGCTGATAAAAATGAACCCGCGTACAGACTGGATGTTTAACCAGTTAGGCGATGACCGCGACCACATGGGAATGCGTATTCCGAAAGAAGATAATTTTTATGGGAAAGGATTTGAACGGCCTATTTATTTTTTAAACGGACAACCGCAACAGCGGGGAAAATTTATGAATGCAACAACAGGCGTTGCTTCTACGGCAGGCAAGTTTGCCAGTGTTTTTTCATTGGCATCAATGATCTATGGAAAAACAGACACACGTTATTCGTTGCTGTTATTGAGCCAGGCAAGGTCTGCCTGGGCATTCGGTCTCAGCAAACCGGGTGTTGCACAAACCGTTTCCGTACGTTCGCCATATATCTATGCAGAAGATAACTGGGTAGATGATATGGAACTTGCCGGTGTAAGTATCTATAATGCGGAAATAAAAAATTCATTACATCCTGCACTATACAAACCATCAACATTAGATGCTGCATATACTTATGCCAAACAGGAGCCTGTAACGCCATGGCTTGGTGGTGATACTGCAAAACATTATCAATGGTATCCATTTATCAACCTTGGCCATTATGAATTGGCTAAAACAATTACCGATACAAAAAAGCGCGATACCATTATTGATTATTACCGCCAGGGTATTGAACGTGTATGGAACAAAGCACAGCAAAATGCTTTTTACCGCGGTATTCCTTTTATCTGGTGCAGTAATAATTTAACGGCGTCATTTGCTATTCAGTGTTATTGGTATGAACAGTTAACAGGGGATAAAAAATTTGCGGCGTTTGCGCAATCAAATATCGACTGGTTGTTTGGCTGCAATCCATGGGGAACGAGTATGGTGTATGGATTGCCGGCATGGGGCGATACACCGGTTGATCCGCATTCGGCTTTCACGCATCTAAAAAATTATCCGATCGATGGCGGGTTGGTTGATGGGCCCGTATATACCTCTATCTATAAAAGTCTGATCGGGATACAATTAAAAGATGCGGATGAATATGCCGAATTTCAAAGCGGGCTCGCGGTGTACCATGATGACTATGGCGATTACAGCACCAATGAACCGACAATGGACGGCACGGCATCATTGATCTATTTGCTTGCATCCAAAGAGACTGAGGCAAAACAAACTGCTATAAAAAATACAGCGCGCAATTACCAAATATCACACGGCGCAATGATCCGCGGGGATTCAACCAAAAAAGAAATTGCCCTTGTATTTACAGGAGATGAATTTGGTGATGGATTAGATGTTATCGCCAATACTTTGCAAAAACAACAGGTAAAAGGTTCCTTTTTTTTCACAGGAAGATTTTATAGGAATAAAAATTTTCAGCCCGGTATAAAAAAATTATATCAGCAAAAAAATTTACTGGGCCCGCATTCCGATATGCATTTACTGTATTGCGACTGGAACAAAAGAGACAGCTCTTTCGTAACAAAAGACTCTTTGCTCCATGATCTTGACAGAAATAACAAAAGCATCAAACAAATTGACGTTACAAACGGTAATGAAAAAAATTTCTTCATCCCGCCGTATGAATGGTGGAATAACGAGGTTGCCAAATGGCTGGATGCTGCGGGCGTGAAACTTTTTTGTTTTACACCGGGAACTACCAGCAATGCAGATTATACCTATCCGGAAATGGGCGCTTCTTACAGAAGCAGTGAAAATATTATTACTGCTATAAAAAAATTCAATGAAACAAGGCCGGGCAAACTGAATGGTGTGATCTTATTGATCCATGCAGGAACCGATCCGCGGCGAAAAGATAAATTGTATGACCGGCTGGATGAGTTGATAAGCTATTTGAAAAAAGAAGGGTATCGGTTTAAACGGGTTGATGAATTATAACGCCATTACCATTTCTCATCTTCCGGTATCTCACCTTTTTGTTTAAATATCTCTTTTGATCTTTTCTGCTGCGCAATTCTTTGCATAATTAATTCTGCGATCATGTTCCCGGCATCGCCGGTAGGATGTTCGAGCAAAACGGTTTTTAATTTTTCCTCGCTTACATCCAGCCTGTAAAGGATCAGCACCAGCCTGGAGAAATCTTTTTCGATCAGTTCATTGATAAAAACGGACAGCTGATCTGCGGTCAGATCTTCGAGTTTGTACACTTCATTGCCAGCATCCATACATATAAAGGTAAGTGAATAAACAAACGACAAAAACCGGTTGGTTTAATTGGAAAATCAAAACTGCGCCTCCGCGCCTTTGCGTGAAAAAAATGCACGCAAAGGCGCGGAGGCGCAGTAATTACCCATAAAGCCATAAAAATCCCTAACCGGGTTCCAACCTTTTTCAGGCGGCGTACTCTTATATGTGTATGCAAACCAGGCCACATATCAAAACCGCTCCCGACAGCCCTAAACTGGTTGTACTGGTGCTGCTGATTATAACGCTCAGTTCAGTACTGGCTTTTGGTTTCTTTTCTTTTGGCCAGCCAAGGCCGGGCAATATCGATCCCGTTCTAACCGAGGGGCGGGTAGAAGCGACCAGCAATGTTTTTCTTTGTATCTGAAAATGGCATCATACGTATTTTTCCATCACGCCTAATCCGAATAAGGCAAAATCATATTTAACCGGGTCTTTCGGATCCAATGTTTTCAGGTAACCGGTTAATTCAACGGCTGCCTGCCAGTCGATCTGTTTCCGCTTCAACAAACCAAAACGCCTGGTCACTCTTGCAACATGCAGGTCTATCGGGCAGATCAGCTCCGATGGCTTTATTTTTTTCCAGAGGCCAAAGTCAACACCCATTTTATCTTTCCGCACCATCCATCGTAAATACATATTCAAACGTTTACAGGTAGATCCTTTGTAAGGAGTAGAGATATGTTTTTTTGTTCTGCCCGGAACATGTTCAAGCGAAAAAAAATAATTATGAAAATGTGTGAGCGATTGTTCAACAATACCCCGCCCATCATGTAAAATTTTCTTTGGAAGAAATGCTGCTTCCAGGCTTATATGGTTTGTATAATGATACCTCAGGAATTCAATAAAATAAAAAAGATCTGTTGTATTGAATGTCCTGTGTTTAAAACCGTCTAATCTTTTTAATTCTTTTTCTGAATGGTTTAAACAAAAATCATGCGGCGAAAGATCCATCAAACCCATTAACTCTTTTGATTTATTGATGATGGTGGTACGGTTGCCCCAGGCAAAAACAGCTGCAAACAAACCGGCTATCTCAATATCAGCGGGCTTTGTAAATAAATGCGGGATGCAAACCGGATCGTCTTTAATAAAATCAATGCCGTTATACTGTTTCACTTTCTCATCGAGAAAAATTTTAAGCGAACGGTTGTTTGTTTCTTTCATAAAATTTTCTGTACGATAAAAAGTTATTAACTCCTGAAGCTTTCCATTATATTTATTGTCTGCCAAATTACATACATATGAGAAAGCTATTCCTGCTTGTCAATTTTCTTGCAGTGTCAGCACTGCTGTTTGCTCAAAATAAAACTGCTTCTGTTCCGGTTTATAAGAATGCGAAAGTAGCTATTAATCAACGGATCGATGACTTGCTGAAACGCATGACCATCGAAGAAAAAGCCGGCCAGTTAAATCAACTCAACGGAGGCGCTTTTACGGGCCCTGCAGTAAATGATGCCGGCCAGCAGGCAAAAGTTCAGATGGTTCGTGATGGAAAGATCGGATCATTTCTGAATGTAACGGGTGTAAAAGAAACCAGGAATATTCAGCGTGTGGCTGTTGAAGAAAGCCGCTTGGGAATCCCGATCTTATTTGCTTTTGATGTGATACACGGATACAAAACTATTTTCCCGATACCGCTCGCAGAAGCATGCAGCTGGGATCTTCCGCAGATAGAAAAAAACTCTTCTGTTTCCGCGAAAGAAGCATCAGCGGCGGGTTTGCATTGGACCTTTGCACCTATGTGCGATATCAGCACCGACCCACGTTGGGGGCGTGTAATGGAAGGCGCCGGCGAAGACACTTATTACGGATCACTGGTTGCCGCCGCAAGAGTAAAAGGCTTGCAGGGAAAATTAGATGATGCCGCACATGTTATGGCAAGTGTAAAACATTTTGCCGCATACGGCGCTGTTGAAGCGGGCCGTGAATACAATAATGTAGATGTATCGCGTACAGCATTATGGAATAAATATCTGCCGCCTTATAAAGCGGCCGTTGATGCAGGTGCAGCAACAGTAATGAATTCATTCAATGTGGTAGATGGCGTGCCTGCAAGCGCCAATCATTTTTTGGTACAGGATGTTTTAAAAACAAAATGGAATTTTAAAGGATTAGTGGTGAGCGATTGGGGCTCATTCGGCGAGATCATCGCACACGGTTATGCAGCAGATGAAAAAGACGCCGCACTGAAAGCCCTGCAGGCAGGCAGTATGATGGATATGGAATCCAAAGTGGTGGTGCGTTATTTGCCACAATTGGTTAAAGAAGGCAAGCTTACCATGAAACAGGTAGATGATGCTGTTAGCCGTGTACTGTATTATAAATTCAAACTCGGCCTTTTCGAGGATCCTTATAAATTTTCTGATGAAGCAAGAGAAGCGGCAACATTGTTCAGCCCCGCAAACAGGGCGGAAGCATTAAAAGCCGCGAGAAGTTCTATCGTATTATTGAAGAATACGAACAGCACACTTCCCATAAAAAGATCGGGACAAAAAATAGCGCTGGTTGGTTATTATGCAAACAGTAAAGCAGATATGTTTGATTTCTGGATAGCTAACGGCAATGCGAATGATGCAGTGAGTATTTATGAAGGGTTGCAAAATAAACTCGGAAAAAGATCGGTTGATTATACTCCCGGCTATAATGCAGACGCTACCACAAATGAAAAACTGATCAATGAAGCCGTTGCTTCTGCTGCCAATGCCGACGTGGTTTTGGTTACCATCGGCATCAGCGGAAAATTAGCGGGCGAAGAAAGATCATTGGCAAATATTAATATTCCTGACGGGCAGATACAATTATTAAAAGCGTTACAGAAAACAGGCAAACCGGTTATCGCATTGGTAAACAGCGGCAGGCCAATGGTGTTAACACAGGTGCAGGATCTGACAAGCGCAATTGTACAATGCTGGATACTGGGAACAGAAACAGGCAATGCTGTTGCCGATGTATTAACAGGCGATTACAACCCATCCGGAAAAACAGTGATGAGTTTTCCGTATGCTGTTGGGCAGATACCTGTGTACTATAATCATTTCAACACAAACCGCCCCGCGCCGGAGAAAGGCGATGGTGCCTGGCATTCGCGTTACCGTGATATTCCCAATGATCCGTTGTATCCTTTTGGATATGGTTTGAGTTATACAAATTTTGATTATTCGGGATTGCAGCTGAGCAATACACAGATAAATAAAAATGAACAATTAAAAGTGAGTGTAACGGTAAAGAATACCGGCGGTGTTGATGGAGAAGAAGTGGTTCAGTTATATATCCGCGATATTACCGCATCTGTTGTGAGGCCCGTGAAAGAGTTGAAAGGGTTTCAGAAAATATTCCTTAAAGCAGGCGAAAGCAGGACGCTGAATTTTTCTTTATCAGCAAAAGAACTTTCTTTTTATGACGCAGAAGGAAATGCAAAATTAGAAGCGGGGAAGTTTAATGTTTTTGTTGGCGGGGATTCTAAGAAAACATTGGAGAGTTCGTTTATGTTGAAGTAGGTTTAAAAACACATAGGTACATAGGATAAAACCAAGCGCGCATAGATTTTTCTATGTGCGCTTGGTTTTATCTTATGCGTTTTTAAAAAATATTACAAAATCGATTTTTTACATTTCTTTCTTACCCCTGCCCCTAAAGGGGTAATCAAAGAACTCCTTTAGGGGCAGGGGCAGATAAAGAAAGTTACCCGATCGCCTGGTTCAGATCATCGATCAGGTCGTCTGCATCTTCAATACCAACACTCAGCCTGATCAAACTATCCGTTAACCCATTCTTTATTCTTTCCTCACGCGGAATAGAAGCATGTGTCATAGAAGCGGGGTGATTGATCAATGATTCAACACCACCCAAACTTTCTGCCAATGCAAAAATTTTGGTGGAAGACAAAACCCTTTTTGCATTTTCAACGCTGTCATCCTTCAAAGTAAAACTCATCATGCCACCAAACCCCCGCATTTGTTTTTTAGCGATGGAATAATTGTGATGATCCTCGAATCCGCACCAGTATACTCTTCCAACCTTTGGATGGCTGCGTAAATACTGCGCGATCTTTTCACCATTCTCACAATGGCGCTGCATTCTGATATGTAAAGTTTTGATGCCACGTAAAACCAGAAAGCAATCCATCGGGCCCGGAACGGCTCCGCAACTTTTCTGAATAAAATATAACTGTTCTCTCAGCGCCGCATCATTCATCATTAAACAACCCTGAATCACATCGCTGTGGCCGCCAAGGTATTTTGTAGCGGAGTGCATCACGATATCAGCACCCAGGTCGAGCGGATTTTGTAAATAAGGAGAAGCAAACGTATTGTCAACACATAACAAAGCATTTACCGTTTTTGCAACCGCCGCAACCGCTTCAATATCTGTAATATTCATCAATGGGTTGGTAGGCGTTTCGATCCAGATGAGTTTTGTTTTTGTTGAAATAACTTTTTGAATATTGGCAACATCCGTTGTATCAACATACGTAAACTGTATACCATACTTCGCAAATATTTTTGTGAACATGCGATAAGTGCCGCCATACATATCGTTCGCAGCGATCACTTCATCACCCGGAGATAATAATTTGATCACCGCATCCGTTGCCGCAACACCACTTGAAAAAGCCAAACCATATTGCCCGTTTTCAATTTGCGCATAAGCTTCTTCCAATGCTTTTCTTGTTGGGTTCTGGCTGCGTGCATATTCAAAACCTTTATTCACACCCGGCGCTTCCTGAACATAGGTTGAGGTTTGATAGATGGGTGTCATGATCGCACCGGTAGAAGGATCGGGTTCTGTTCCGGCGTGTATATATTTTGTGGCGAGCTTCATATCGGTTGGATTAAAGAAGTGTAAGCGATGATCTGCTAATTATTTTTTTTTGCTTCAGCTAATTGTGTGATTGGTAAAACAGCTTTCAGGTTATCCCAAACAAAGATCAGGTTGGCGCCATTCTTCGTTGCATCAAAATACATAGTAAAGGCTTCGATCGTGTCTGATGTTTTGTCCACATCAATATCTGTCCTGATCACATCTTTTTTACTATCGTAGGTAAAACTGCCCCAGCTGTAATTATCGCGGTTAAAAATGATCGTCCATTTATTTTCATTTGGAATGCAATACATCGTATACCTGCCCTTTGCTAATATTTTGCCGCCAACCTTTACGGATTGAAAAAATTCGATCTCAGTTGCTTCGTTTGCACCCAATCGCCACAGGTCATTGTATTTAAGAATGCCGCCGAAAATATTTCTTCCATTCTTTAAGGGCCTTCCATAAATAATTCGTGCAACCGGCATTTCTTTCGCTTTGCCATTCATTTTTAAAATAGGATAGTTGATGGGCCAGTAACTCATATCCATCGGGGATTTATCCAGATCCGTTGGTTTCTGTTGTGCCTCTCCGGTAAAAATGGCAAACATGCATAGCAGGGTAATCAATATCTTCATGTATAGGGTTTTGCCAAAGATAAATGCTATTGGTTTAGCAAAATGGCTAATTGTGAGGAAGCAAATTGTTTGACTTCAGGAAAGAATTCGTTATAACAGCGTTGCAATTCGTTATAATGCCCTGTGAACAAATCAAATGCATTGCCAAAACCGGTTAAATACGTTGCCCTTCGCACAACCCCACCAAAACTTTTTTCAATTCCTTCGGGGAAACGGTAATTATATAACCAGTCCTGGCTGCTCATATAAGGCAACATTCGCGCAAACTTTTCAGGTAATACAGATTCGTTTGCATACAACTGCGCGTAAACTTCTGTAGAAAATATTTTAAGGCCCGGTTCGGAAAATTCATTTGTATCCAACGCAAGAAAATGATCGTACACAACATCCATAAAGGCGCCGGCATATGCACCAACTGCGGGTTTTAAATATTCTTTTCCTTTTTTGGTAGATGTATGCTGATCAGTAAATGTATCAATATCCCTGTGCAGCCGAATTCCTTTTTGAATAACCGATGGATAATCGAATTGTTTTTTCCCTTTTACAAAATCACTGATCATATTGCCCGCAAGGATATCGGGATTATGAAAAGAGAGATATGCGTGAGCGAGATAATTCATTTTTGTCCATGGACCATAGTCCATGGACAAAAATAACTCTATTTGATTTGTTCTTTTATCCAGTCGCAGATAATAGCCAGTGTAGCAGGATCAAAAGTTTCATCCAATGCAAGGTACTCAGGAATGCTGCCACAGGCTTTGCAGTGCTGAAAGAGATGGTTAACGCCGGGGATCTCGATCGACTTATAACTTTTACTGTTGCTTTTTTTGAGTGCTTCATTAAAAACAGCAAGATCGGCTTTGGGCTCAACCTGTTCATCTTTTTCACCATTCAACGCCAATGCGGGAATGTTTAGTTTCTGCAGATCCGTTGCGGGGTCATATGAAAAAACAAATCTCCACCATGGATTACGGAAGGCTGTATAATTTTTTTGTAACTCTGTTATCACGTTTGCATCTTGGCCTTTAATAAGCGACTGCGCCATTTCGGGTGTTTGTGTTTTTTTCCAGTCAAAATAAGTTTGCTGAATTGCCTCATTATAAACCGCATCAGTGTTCACTGCAACAGCATCCGCCACCAATGCATGATGTAACTGCAAAAATGAAGCGATCATTTCTTTGCTTGCACCCGAACGCTCCATAGGCAATGTATTCTGAAAATCATTCAATGCCCTGCCACCAGTAAATGAACCTGCGAGTGTTACAATAAAAGCCACGTCTTTATCACGGGCTGCAACATAAGGTGCGATCATACCGCCTTCACTATGTCCCATCAAACCGATCTTTGTTACATCAACATCTCTTCTTGTTTTTAAATAATCAATACCCGCCATTACATCGGTTGCAAAATCTGCAGAAGTGGATCCTGCGAAATTTCCTGTACTTTTTCCAATACCCCTGTCGTCAACACGCAACACGGCAATGCCATGCCTTGTTAAATAATCAGCGATCACCCAGAATGGTTTGTGCATGCCAATGGTTTCATCACGGTCTTGCGGGCCGCTGCCGGTGATCATCAGCACAACCGGAAACTTTGTTCCAACCAATGGCTTGGTAAGTGTGGCGCCTAAATGCACGTGCTGCAAAGTATTTTCATATTCCACTTCTTGTATAATATAATTAAAAGGGCCCTTTGGTGTTTGTGGTTTTGCAGCAGGCATTGCGGCAACTGTACTACTTACTTTTTTTAATGGCAATATAAAAGCCTGGCCGCCTTGTAATAAATTACCGCTTATATCATCTGCGCCGTTCCATTTTCCTTTGTAACTGCCGCCGATTACTTTCATAGAGATCGATAAACTGTCGCCGGAAATGGTGAGGCCATCGCAACGCAAACCAAAAGCATGCTGGTCGGGGCTATCAAAACTAACCGTGTACTGATCATTTTCTTTGGCGATATGAAAAACTGCTTTTAATTTTTGGCCGCCTACATCAGCCGCGCCTTCCCAGTTTCCAATAATGCTTTGTGCATGAGAAGAAACATAACATACAATAAGGATAACAGCAATAAAAAAACGTTTCATAAATATTATTGTTGGTGTTTTTTATAATAGCGGTAAGAGAAAACAGCTGGGATAACGATCATGGGGAACAGGATCAGAAAGAAAACAATAAAACCGATCGTTGCAGGCAATAATAATGTACTGATCGTAATAAGCAGTCCGCCCGGAACCCAGAGTTTGCCAACCAATTGGTGCGTTTTGCGCCAGTTGTCTTCATTCTCCAGCGCCCAGGGTGTTCTGAATCCTACAAAATAATTTGGTTTGATGCTGTGCATGTAATTGCCAAGGATCAGGAACAGTAGTCCCAGCAAGGGTAACATGAGTTTGGTAATATTAATTGAACCGCTTTTTGATGAATAGGCTATGATGAGATTGATGGCGCAAAAGAATACAACCAATATCACAGCGATCTTGTTATACAATTCGGGCGACTGTCCCGCAGTTTTTTTCGGATCTATTTTGGGAAGGTTCTTGATCAGGAAATACATCGCGATGGAAAGCACCGACATGAACGGTACGATAAACCAAAGCATGCTCTTTTCACTGAACCCATTGGGTTGCCCATTCAGATCAAAATGTGTGGGAATGGTTTGTGGAAGCGATGAATAAATATCCGCAGTATAAAATAACGGCGTGCAGGCGATCAGCAGCATGAGCAATGTGCCCAGTGGCGATGATTTTTTCATAGTACTTATTTCTTTTTTGTTTTGGTGAATTGTATGAACCATTTCAGCATTTCATCCATTACCGTTGTATTGAGTGAATAATAAATGAACTGGCCTTCTTTTACCGCATTTACCAGCTCAGCCTGCTTCAACAGGTCGAGATGGTGTGAGATGCTGGGCTTCGATATATGAAACCTGTCAGCTATCTCACCTGCAGTAAGATCCCCGTCTTTTAATATCTCCAGTATTTCCCTGCGGGTAATATCATTCAGCGCCTTGAATAATGCGTTCACGGTAATTAGTTATTTGTATATTTAGTCAAATGTCTAAATATTATATTTCCTGTCCAAATTTATTTTCCGCACTCACTTCAGGCTGTTTTGTTCTTTTGATCAGGTTTATATATAGGGCTTTTTTTGAAACACATAGATACATAGTATAACTATGTGCTCTTTTTTCTTCTATGCATCTATGTGTTTAAAATTCCTGAACACTCAAGCTGACTGTTATATTATTGCAGGTTCTCGTCCCATTTTATACCATTCAAAACCACTTTTAAAATTTAACCCACTGATAACGGCTTTTATGATTTCGTTAAGAACTCCATTCAAGCCCTTAGCTGTATTGGGTTTTATCAAAACAGGCACACGATATTTATCTTTCTTTCCTACCGCTCATAACAACAGGGTTGCCTGCGGCGATTTTTTGTCACAATAAAAAATACTGCGAAAGAGGACTCTCTACATTTGGTTTGTCAATATGAAATGACAACAAAACTTTTCTAAAAACTGAAAAACAAACACTATGAAAAAATTATTTATCGCTGCACTTATAGTAATAGCAGCAGGAAGCAGCGCTTTCGCAATGGATGCAACCAAAGTGGATTATAAAGTAAAAAAGAGCTTCGATATCCAGTTTACCGGTGCTGAGAACGTTACATGGAGCACACAAGCGAATTTTGTAAAAGCATCTTTTACATTACTTGATGAAAATGTAGATGCATTTTTTGATACCGATGGAGAATTAGTTGGTGTTAGCCGTAAGGTCGATGTTAAGAGCCTGCCGTTACATGCAATGCAGCAGATCAAAAAAGATTATGCATCTTATAAAATAACGGATAGTATCGAGTTTGACCAGAACGGCGACAAATCTTATTACCTGTCGCTGGAAAATGGCAATAAAAAACAAATACTTGAAGTTTCCCTGTATGGTAATGTGAGTGTTTTTAAAGGGACAGGAAAATAGGCAGTGGTTTTTGGTTATACAGTCAGAGAAGCCCCGTAGCAGCGGGGCTTTTCGTTTTTACGAATGTATCCATCGTAATAAATTCGGCTTCTTTTTTAAGATCGTACACAAGTTTGTGAAGCCTCTCTAATAAAGGCTCGCCATTTAATTTTTTGGTGAAAGCGGGTAAACCATACTGCCCGATATCCGTAAACTCCCAGGGATGAAAATACAAACAGAGATAACCATCATTCTGTAATGTTTGCAACGCAAGCCGTTTAAAGATTGCGTAAGACAGGTTTTTAAAACTCAGCCAGAAAAGCGGGATGCGCATGACAGGTGAAACAGAAACAGGAATACGTATCACATCTTCTTCCAGGTAAATGGTTCTTTCCAGATGCAAGTTGTTGTATCGTCCGGGGATCCATGTGGGGTTGATGGATGAATCGTATAGATAACCGGATTCCTTTACTTCATGCATCGATACTTTACGCATCCGCGGCATACGCAGCCCGGTTACAGTGGTGCCGCTGATCTCCTCCAGCTTATTTTTTGAAGTCAATAAATGATCGTTGATAAAACTCGAATGATAAAAAGTATGCGAAGCGATCTCATGTTTTGCAGCAAGCTGCCTGATCGCATCCGGAAAATGCATCGCGAAATTGGCAGTGGTAAATAAAGTAGTATGAACTGCGGGGTCGGACAATAATGGCTGGATGGCATCAAGGCCCTTTTTTCCAACACGCATTTGTTCTTCTGCACTAATGGGAAAATTATATTCCAATGGCATATCAAATTCTTCCACATCAAAACTCAGCAATACATAACGGTTCATGACGGGATGTTTGATTCTCTTACAATATAATGCGGCCGTTGTTTGCTTTGCATGAATAGTTTGCCAAGGTATAAACCGATCAGGCCAAGGATCATTAACTGCAACCCGCCAAAAAAAGCAATTGTTGCGATCATGGATGACCATCCCGAGATCGGGTGATTGAAATATAAACTATACACGATATAGGGAATATACAATAACGAAAGCAACGAAAAAAGAAAACCCAGGTATGCCGCGAGATATAATGGCCTTGTGCTAAAAGATGTGATCCCCCTCACCGCCAGCTTGGCTAATAGTTTTGTATTGTACTTTGTTTCACCGCTTAGCCTTGCATTGGGTGTATAAGGAATTCCTTTTTGTGTAAACCCCACCCATTTTACAAGCCCCCGAAAAAAAGGCTCTTCTTCAGAAAGAGAATTTAAAATCGTCACCACTTTTTTATCCATTAAACGATAGTCGGAAATACCATCTTCCAGTTCGAGATCGGATAAATTATTGATGATCTTATAAAAATAACCGGAAGTAATCCTTTTAAAACTACCGGAATGTTCATTCTTGTTTTGCCGGTAAGTATATACCACTTCATTTCCCTGCTCCCATAATTCGATCATGCCGGGTATCATTTCCGGTGGATGCTGCAGGTCGGCATCAATGGTTATAACCGCATCTCCCGTTGCACGTGCAAGCCCTGCGCTGATTGCATTATCTTTACCAAAATTCCGGGAGAACAGAACATAACGGATCCGGCCATTTTCGGTTGCGAGTTGTTTGATGATCTCTGCGGAATTATCGCGGCTGCCATCATCGATCAATATTATTTCGTACGGATAACTGCTGTCTTCAAAAACATGTATGATAGTATGTATTGCGCTGTTAAGGCTCTTCGATTCATTATAAACAGGGATCACAATACTTATTAACTTACTCATTGGCCGGCACTTTATCAGTATTGAAATTTACGAACAATAAGCGGTAAATTAATACCAGCCATACAATAAAGCAGGGCAGCGCTTTTAACGAATAGGGAAGAATAAAATGTTCACGCACGTAGCGGGGGAAAATATCCGTAGGGGAAAGGCTTGTTAAAAGTATTACGAAGGCAAGTAAGATATGGATCCATTTATTTTTTGGATCGCGTTGTATCACATACCAGATCCCTACTCCGCAAACAGCGATCACAAATGTTGACGACTCCGCAGATGAACTGAAAATAACTACGCCGATCAATGCCAGGCATACATAACTCAGCCGGAATGCTAACTGTTTATACTGGCTGATCCGTAAAAAAGGCAACGCATATAAAACCGCAGCAGGAACGGTTACAAAATAATTCGGCAGATGATCGTGGTTAAAGATCCTTCGGATCATGCCCATTACGGAAATATCCTGCATGAGGTTGGTATCTTCTGCATCAATGTTCAGTGCATTCTTTTCAACAAGCGCATGGAACCAGTCTTTATATGACTGTATAATGAACGCAGGCGAAGAAATGATCATCGGCAAACAAAATAAAACAATCAGCCAGAAAATAAATGAGGCAACAAATTTTACCTGGTGTTTGGAGAACCAGAAAAATGCGATGCCCGTGATGCCGTATATTTTTACCATGAACCCGGCTGCGATAAATAAAGCGGCCCAGAGATCTTTTTCTTTTTCCACCAGCACATAACTCAAGATTATCCAACCCGTGAGCATCGGGTTGAACTGAACATTATGGATCGATGTCATCATTTCAATTGCACCGATCAATAAAATAATATGCTGTTGTTTTTCTGTGAGCTGCAACTGGCGGATAGCATAAAATAATACCCATGCATTGGCAACACACCATAAAAAGCAACCCAGGTAATCGGGCAGTAAAGCAAACGGCGCGATCAGGATACTAAAAAGCGGCCCGTAATAATTTGAATCAACATATTCTGATGGATAAGCGAGGTAAAGATTTTTTTGCTGAACCGCATGCTCAAAAACGCCCGAAAAAATATCATAATTATTAATGGCCTTATGGCCACGGCTGATCTCGGCAAGCGCGGCAATCACGGCTAATGCAAACCAGATCAATACCGGTATAGGTATTTTCCATTTGCCAACGGATATGTTCTTTAACAATAACTGCATGGGGGGATACCAACAGCAAAAGTATTGGTAAGTAACGGGTAAGGGAAAAATTCTTACTTAAAAAATGCTTATGGCTGAAAACCGTCCAAAAAAATTACTTTTGCCCCTCAAAATCAATCGCTATGTCTAAAGGGCCGGTTTCAGCATTCATACAACATCATTACAGACATTTTAATGCGGCTGCATTGGTTGATGCTGCCAAAGGATACGAAACCCATTTGAATGAAGGTGGCAAAATGCTCGTTAGTCTCGCAGGCGCTATGAGTACCGCAGAACTCGGTATCAGCCTCGCTGAAATGATACGGCAGGATAAAGTGACCATCATCAGTTGCACAGGTGCGAACCTGGAAGAAGATATCATGAACCTTGTGGCGCATAGCCATTACAAACGCGTTCCCAATTACCGCGAACTTACTCCGCAGCAGGAATGGGATCTCCTGGAAAATCATTACAACAGGGTTACAGATACCTGTATACCTGAAGAGGAAGCATTCAGACGGCTGCAAAAACATATTCATAAAATATGGGCAGAAGCCGATGCAAATGGCGAAAGATATTTTCCGCACGAGTATATGTATAAAATGTTATTGAGCGGTGTGCTGGAACAATATTATGAGATAGACCCTGCAAACAGCTGGATGCTCGCAGCAGCTAAGAAAAATATCCCGATCGTTGTTCCGGGTTGGGAAGACAGTACCATGGGAAACATCTTCGCATCATACATTGTAAAAAATGAATTGAAGGCAAGCACTATGAAAAGCGGTATAGAGTACATGGTGTGGCTTACAGACTGGTATCGCCGGAACAGTGGCGGAAAAGGTGTAGGATTCTTCCAGGTGGGTGGTGGTATTGCCGGAGATTTTCCGATCTGCGTTGTACCGATGATGTACCAGGATCTTGAATGGCACGATGTTCCTTTCTGGAGTTATTTCTGCCAGGTGAGTGATTCAACAACTTCGTACGGATCTTATTCCGGCGCCGTTCCGAATGAAAAAATTACCTGGGGCAAACTCGATATCCATACACCGAAATTTATTGTGGAAAGCGATGCAACGATCGTAGTGCCGTTGATCTTTGCTTATATATTGGGATGGTAAAAAATGAATTGATAAGAAGATAAGAAGGTGATGTAACAGTTGGATATATAGTATGTAATTCCTGCGCCTCCGCGCCTTTGCGTGAAAAAATGGATGCAAAGGCGCGGAGGCGCAGTTTTTTTAATTTTCAATTGAAAGCGATAACTGAATGATTTAACAAAATAAAAAGCCGCATCGATAAAATGCGGCTTTTGGTTGCCAGGAAAAGCCTTACTTTTAAAATCACAAAAAAATATCTCATGAAAAAACTCATCACATCCGGCCTTTTATTATTTACTGTTCTGTCGCTTTCGGCACAAACCAAGATCACTAAAACTTCGGTGGTGGGCAAATGGGTTGTATCGGCTGTTGAAATGAAAGACATGTTCTTTTACAGCGTAGATAAAGATTCTCTTGGCCTCGGCGAAACAATGAAAGCACAACTCGCGCAGGCGCAGCAACCTGTAGAAACAGTTGTTGCGATGATCAAACCACAGATGGCCGTATTCTCTAAAATATCTTTCCAGTTCAATGCAGACGGAACGGCAGAATTGGTAACCGGCGTAGAAGCTCCGCAGGCGGCTACGTATACAGTTGATGAAGCAAACTCAACCATCACAACAAAAGACAAGGACAAAAAAGAAGAAACCATCAAAGCAGAAATGGTTGGCGACAAATTGCATCTTACCGTTACCCAGCCACAGGGAGAAGTGCAGATGACTTTGAAAAAAGCTAAATGATAAATAATCATTCATAGAATGAAATAAAAAAGCCTCATCAATTTGATGAGGCTTTTTTATTGATCAGTTCTTTCTAAAATTATCTTCTTGCAGTTGCCGGTAAAGGAATATCTCTCTTCAGCATGTTATCGCGGTTAGCAATATCCCATGCTGCATAAAACACCAGCTGGGCGCGCTTTGCCATCATATCGAACTGGATCTTGTCAACCGTATCTGTTTGTTTATGATAATCTGCTCCCAACATTCCATCGTAAAAGAATAAAATAGGAATGCCTTTTTTTGCAAAATTGTAATGATCGCTGCGGAAATAAATATTGTTAACGTCATTCGGGTCATCAAATTTATAATCCAAAGCAATGTTAACGGATCTTTTATTGGCACCTTCAATAATACCGGGAAGATCGGAACTTAATTTGTCGTGGCCGATCACGTAGATATAATTCAACGTATCCAGTCCATGACGTGATGAATCTCCTCTTCCGATCATATCTGTATTCAAATCAACAGAAGCTTTCGACAGATCGATGGTTGGATGCTCTGAATAATATTCAGAACCGAGCAAACCTTTTTCTTCACCGCTAACGGTCATGAAGATCATGGTTCTGCGCGGTTTATCTCCTTTCCTGGCGGCCGTTGCAAAATTTTCCGCATTCTGAATAACGCCTACGCTTCCCGAACCATCATCATCTGCACCATAAAAAATACCGGTAGCATTTTTTCCGAGGTGATCATAGTGGCCGGTAAGAAAAACATATTCGTCTTTTTTATCCGTACCCGGCAATATACCGATCACGTTACTGCTTTCACGCATTTCAGGATTTCTCTCAGCGCCGAGTTGCAGTTCTGCAACATAGCTTCCTTTGTTAACATTTTTAAAATCTGCGAATGCAACTTTCGATGTTCTGCCGATCAATGCGGAAGCTACTTCATCAGAAATGGTTGCAATAAAAAGCGGCGGTTCATTAATTGCCAGAGCCATGCGCGTACTTTTTACCGGTGTTGGTGTTGTACGTGGAAAAGCAGAAGATATGATCAGTAAACCAATAGCGCCATTTTTTTGCGCAGCGGCAATTTTGCCGGCATTAGGATTTTGAAATCCGCGCCTACCGCCGGTTGGTGCAGCTGGTGCAGGTGTTCCGCCATCCACTACGATCACTACCTTGCCTTTTACATCCAGGCCTGCATAGTCATTTGTTTTTGAGGCTGAATCAACAACCCCATATCCTGCAAAAACGAAATTATTAAAGGTCTTGTATCCTTTAAAAAGAGAACCCAGGGTAAAATTGTATTCCTTGTCCCATGCAAAGGTTTTACCATTCACACGCAATAACTGGTCGTTCATCGCATCAAAATAAACCGGGTATACCTGCTGGTAACTGTCGCCGTTACCGGGAAGTAAACCGAATTTTTTAAACTGTTCTTCTATCCAGGCAGCGGCTTTTTTCTGTCCTGGCGAAGCTGTTTCACGGCCCTCCATATCTGCACTGGCAAGAATGGTGAGTTTTTCTTTTAAAGCTTTTGGTGTAGTCAATGCAGCATATTTTGCTACATTATCATTGTTTTGTGCCATGGCCATTGTAGTTACAAAAGACAGGCAGATAACGAGGATTTTTTTCATCATGTTAGTATTTGTTTGAGTTAAGAGCAAGCGATTTTATCAACGCGTGTTGCATGCCGGCCGCCTTCAAAAGCAGTGGTCATGAATAGTTCGATCATCTGTTCTGCCAATACCAATGAAACAAAACGTGCGGGGATGCAGATGATATTTGCATCATTATGTTTGCGCACAACCAGCGCCACATCATTTTGCCAGCAAAGACCTGCGCGGATATGCTGGTGCTTATTTGCCGTAATGGCCACACCATTTGCACTGCCGCATAAAAGAATACCAAATGCGGCTTCGCCTTTTTCTACAAAGGAAGCAACTGGATGTGCAAAATCAGGATAATCAACGGAAGCAGATGAGTTGGTGCCAAAATCCTTTACCTCGTAGCCTTTGCCTCCCAGCCAGCTGATCAGGGCTGTTTTATATTCAAAACCTGCATGGTCGCAGCCAATGGCGATGGGCTTGGAACTGTCGAAAACAAAACTCATGTGTTATAATTGGGGGACTAAGATAATCGATTGGGGCAAGCGGGAATAAAAAAATATACGAATGGGCGAAAGGGAGACTGGAGTTAGAAGTTAGAAGACCGGAGTAATAACAGGCTGGTGAGCTTTTGGGTGAGATCTGCTGAGTTTGTATAGATGATCGAATAGCTGGCGCTGCCGGCGGCTGTGGTGGAATGGGGGGAACCGATATTGCGCAGGTAGATAATGGGTTTGTTCAGGGCCGCCGCATAGCCGATCTCGATACCTACGCCAATGGCTTTTTCGGATGCCTCTGCGATGAGGAAAGAAGATGAATGGATGTCTGCAAAAGCCTGCGCCATCATTTGTTTTTCTTCTTCGGCAGAGAAATGATGTTCATCCACAAATACAAACAGTTTTGTTTGAAAACCAGCTAATACTTTTTGTATAGCGTCAATTTCATTTTGTAAATGCTTTCTGTTTTGGTAGCCGATGGAGAGATAAGCCTGTTTCATGTAAAGGTAACTTTGTGCTTCTTTGTGTCCTGGCGCCTTAGTGGCGAACATCAACGCAGGATCTTCATCTTTACCGACTCGATCCTTGTATCGCTTACATTAAGGATATCAAAACGGTAATCATCAATAATGATGGTTTCTTTTTGTTTGGGGATGGACTGGTGTTCATTGATGATATAACCGCTGAGCGTTTCCGATTCGCTCACAGGAAATTTCATGTTGTATTTTTCATTTAGGTAATCCAGTTCCATGCGGCCGCTCAAAATAAATTCGTCTTCGGCAAGTTGTTTCTCAACCAGGTCTTCCACGTCATATTCATCCTGTATCTCGCCAAAGATCTCTTCAAGAACATCTTCCATGGTTACGATACCGGCGGTTCCGCCAAACTCGTCTACCACCCAGGCAATACTTTTTCTTTCTTTGGTGAATTTACCGATCAGGTCTGTGGCGCTCATGCTTTCAGGCACAGCCATAACAGGATGCAGCACGGATCGTATTGAATCGGGTTTCTTAAAAAGATCCAGCTGGTGTATATAACCTAAAATGGAATCTATGTTATCATCATACACCACCAGTTTGCTTAATTGCGTGCTGATGAATAATTTTTTGGCATCTTCAACAGATGTGTTGATGTCGAGCCCTTCGATCTCTGTGCGTGGAACCAGGCATTGCCTGATCTTTACTAATGGCAGGCTCAATGCATTCTCAAATAATTCGGTGTTCAGTTCCTGGCTGTCTTCATCCTGCTCTTTTGTTTGCTGGAAAAAATGTTCGAGGTCAACTTTTGTAAATGCATCGTTCTTATCGTTCACACGAACATTAAAAATATACGTGAGGATCCATTGCGACAGGTTGACGAAAAAATTAGTAAGGGGCAAAAAAAGTGTGTGAAAAAAATTGGCAACACGTGCAAACAAACTCAGCGCAGCATCGCTCTTTGCCCTGAAAATGGCTTTGGGTAAAAACTCGCCAAATACCAATACCACAAGCGACGAAACCAAAGTATCAAAACCGAGTTTTACATATTCGTTGTGAAAACGCAGGTTGATCCAGAGGGTGGTCCAGATCGTTTTTTGCATTAACTCATGCACCAGTAATCCATAGATCACCAGGGAAATATTCAAACCAATTAAACAGGTGCTGATAAACCTTGCGGGGTGTTCCATAAAATTGGATAAGATGATCCCGCTTTTTTTCCCCTGCTTTTTTTTGAGTTCGATGCTTAAACGGTTGGCAGATACAAAGGCAATTTCATACCCTGCAAAAAAACCAATGAGGATGAGTGTAACGCCAATCCAGATAAGGGTATAGATTTCTGACATGATGGAAAATTACGATTTTTTAATCGTGAGTCATCAGTCGTGAGGCGTGAATGAAAGATTTTTATTCACGCCTCACGACTGACGACTCACGTAAAACACGTGTGCCCCGTAGAAACGGGGCACGAACCGATAATTAACAACATGAGAAAATCGGCTATGTGAGATATATGCACATGAGAAAATCCTGTTAAGTAATTTTTCTTTTCATGTAATAAGCTTTGCTCTATGCATGTGATCTTTAAAATGAATGGACAGCCTTGCATAGCTGCCCATCCGGTGTATATAGGGGTGTAATAGCTTATTTGAAATCAACTGTGCAGTTCTGGCACTTCATTTCAATTTTCAACCCTCTGCCATCACCCACTGTTGCGGTAAAATGGGAAGGGCCATTGCCGCTTTCGCCCCATATATTCTGGCTGGCAGATAAGTTATATGCCCTTGGGGCAACGGTATAGGTACCTCCACCTCCGCCTCTTGAAACTGTTCCCGCTGCAGGTGTTTCAGTTACTGTGCCTGCTGTTTTTTCTTTTTCTTTATCTGTTACCGGCACTTTTTCAAAGTTGCCGTATACTGAACTGTAGGCGCCTGTAAAGTCAACAGCATAATTTTTCTTTTCACGCAATGGTATTCTTACATCGGCATATTTATCATCTATTTTAATGGAGCTGAGCGATGGGCCAACGTTCCTGATCTTGATATCTGCATTGATACCATCCACATCGAGCGACCCTTCCAGTTTGGTTATGCGGAGATTGCCATATGCTTTCTTGCCGCGCACCTCACCTGCTTCTTCCATTTCATATTCATCATTGGTACTGCGGATCACTAATTTTTTTGCTGCGGCCATTTCAATGGTTGAATATTTACTTTCAATATCCAGGTCGTCGATATTTTTTGCACTGAAGCGGCCATTGGTAAATTCTACTTCAGCAGTTTTTACATCGCCTACATTGATGTTTGCATATTTTGAGCGGAGAATAAATTTGCCAAGGTTCTCAGCTTCGAGGTTGCCATTGGAGATATCAACGTTCAGATCGCCAACACCTGCTGGAACGGTTACATCTGCATACTTGCTTTCAATATCTAATTTGCTGCCGGCAGGAATGGTGATAGTAATGATCTTTTTAACAGCAGTCTTGGCGGTACCAATATTCTGGCCATTAACATTGAATACACTGCTGCTGCTAAGCGTGCCGCTGTATGATCCACTTCCATAAACCATAAATCCACCGCCGCCGTTACCATTGCCCGATTTTATTTTCACAGAAGAGCCTAATGTTTTTAATGACAGGCCTACTCTATCCAGCCATTCATCATCGGTTAGTTTTGTTTCGCCTTCGTAATAAACGGTAGTGGTAATTTTTACTTTTTGCTGATCCCATGTTTTTACCACAACATTGCGGGAAGAATTTTCGATATAAACATCCGCACCTTTGGGTGTTGAAATTTCTTTGCTTACTTCTTTCGATTTCAGGTCGGCATCCTGTATCTGCCTGTCGTTATAAGAATAAGCATACCCATTGCCTGTAGCAGTGACCATTCCCGCAACCGGGGTAATGCTGTTGGTTGAACCCGAACCAGCCGCAGGCGCCACAGTGCCTACCACCGTTTGCTGCGCTGTTAAGAGCGATGTTGTGCCAAGCAGTAATGCACCGGCTAAAAAAGTATTACGCATAATTGTTTTCATTTCATAAAATGTTTAGAGATTCAGGAAATAAGTTTTGGTAGGATCAACAGGCCCGCGGTTTTGTTTAAAACGGTTGTTGGTCTTGTTCATTTCGATTTGTAATTGTTTTAACGTGTTTAGTTTTTGTTGATACAGATTGATCAGCTGATCCAGTAATTCATCAGTCATGCCGCGCTTTGCAATGTCTGATTTGATCACTTTCTCATCTTTCTCCATCTGCCTGATCTGTATTTTAAAATCATTAAAGTATTCGGGTGTTTCGGCAAACATCGGTGTGCTGCTTACTCTTTCTCTCTGTAAATTGATCACCTGTGTAAAACTGCTTTCTACATTATGCAGCAGAACCCGGCGGTCATCGGTATCAACGGGTTGACCGGTTTTATTTTTTGTGCGTGGCTCTGCTTTGGCAATGGTATTTTCAGGAATTGCTTTTTCTGTTACAGGTTCTTTTTGTTCAGGCTGTAATTGTACCGGCTGTGTTGCTGTGGCCGTTTTAGCAATTGCTTCTGCAGGTGCATTTTGTTTATTGCCCATCATGTGCCATACGCCAATACCTGCAAGTGCCAGTATACAGGCCGCGGCTGCCCATCGTGTAACCATTATAACTACACTGGCTTTTTTTACCGGTTGTGTTTCACGCTGTATATTTTGCCAAACCTGCGGGCCCGGCTCATCAAGGTTCAGATCCTCTGCGTGGTTGTGTAAATATTTTTTTAACTCATCCATGTAACTGTAACTGTTTGGTAATTCTTTCTTTTAATAATTGCCGCGCCCTGTGGTATTGGCTTTTGCTGGTTGATTCAGAGATACTCAGGTGTTCGGCAATATCTTTATGGCTGTAATCTTCTACTACAAAAAGGTTAAATACCTGCCGGCATCCATCGGGTAAACCTTTGATCTCTTTGTGAATGATGTCGAAACTCACGGTCTTCCACCATTCCGCTCCTTCATCGATCATCAGGTTATTTCTCTCATCTTCCCATTCGTTCCATTGAAAATTTTTCTTGCCGGCACGGATACATTCATTTACCACTATTCTTTTCAGCCACCCGCCAAACTGCAGCGGGTCTTTTAACTGGCCAAGGTTACGGAATGCTATAATAAATGCATCCTGCAGAATATCTTCTGCATCGTTGCGGTTACCGGTCATCCGCGTGCAGATATTGAACATGCTCTTACTATACTGCCGGTATAGCCAGGCCTGCGCATCTGCATCGCCTTTGCAGGCTTTTCTCACAACCGCCGTTTGTATGGTGTTAGCCTGTTCCAATGTTGTCAGTAATAAGAGTGTGGGGTGGGAGAAAGGTTGGAAAGGAAGGGGCTTTTTATTTTGGAATTGGGAAATTGGGAAATTTTGGAATTGGATGCTATTACGATAAAAGATCAAATTCCAAAATTTCCCAATTCCAAAATTCCCCAATCAGTCTATGATAAATCCATGAAGGGTTTATTCTGCAGAATACCTTCTATTTTTTCAATCACTTCTGTCGAAAGCAATGGCAATACATCCAGCGCTTTCAGGTTTTCTGTAAGCTGTTCTTTTTTTGTGGCGCCCAGAATGGCGGTGCTCACATTCGGGTTCTTAATAGTCCAGGCAATTGCCAATGCTGCGAGGGAAACGCCCAGCTCATTTGCCAAAGCGCTCAATTTTTTTACTTTTTCCAGTTTGGCATCCTGTATCCAGCGATCCTTTAACCAATCGAACCCTTCGATGGCCAAACGCGACCCTTCGGGGATGCCATTATTATATTTGCCGGTTAAAAAACCGGCTGCGAGCGGGCTCCAGATCGTAGTTCCCATTCCTGCGTTCTTAAATACCGGCAAATAATCCTGCTCCATCTTAAAACGTTCGAACATATTATATTGAGGCTGCTCAACTGTTGGTGCGATCAGATTAAAACGATCCGCTACGCGATGCGCTTCCATGATTTCGGCGCCGCTCCACTGGCTCGTTCCCCAATACAACACTTTTCCCTGCTGAATTAAATTGTGCATCGTCCATACCACTTCTTCAATAGGAACACCGGTATCGGGCCTGTGGCAGAAAAAAATATCGAGATAATCGGTTTGTAATCTTCCCAGGGCTTCGTGACAGGCTTCTGTCAAATGCTTCCTGCTTAAACCCGTTTGGTTGGGTTTATTATGGGCGCCTCTCCAGCCAAAATAGGCTTTGGATGAAAGGGTGTAAGATGTCCTGTCCCAGTTTTTCTGTTTCAACACACGGCCCATCATTTTTTCACTTTCGCCTAATGCATATGCTTCGGCGTTATCAAAAAAATTAATGCCGTTATCATAAGCAATGCCCATTAATTCATCGGCGCTGTTATCGTTGATCTGTTTGTGAAACGTTACCCAGCTGCCAAAGCTCAGCACGCTCAGCTGTAAGCCGCTGCGGCCCATTCTTCTGTATTCCATAGATTCTTTTTTTAGGAAAGCAAGTTATTAATTATGTTATTGTACCGAACACAAATAACGCAAATCGAAAACTATTTATTCCCCGGTTCAAGGCTGTCGGCAACCACCGCAAAGCTGCCGGGTTGTATCTTGAATAAAGTAAGGTTGGTGAGATCCTGGTTGCATTTCATGCCCAGCCCCGTAAATCTTTTTTGCGGCGAACGCTGGCTGATGGTAACTTCTTTATCTGTATAGAATTTTTCTGTGTTCTGATCCCAGTACATCTCCTTACAGAATAACGTGTCGCCTTTAATATTAAAAGCCACCACATGGTCTTTCAGGAAAACTTTTCTTTTGTCTTCATAATACAATCCATAACGCGCACTTAACTGGCTTTCGATCTTTATGCTGTCGCTATAAAAATCTACATGTAAAGATTTTGGAAATTCTGCTTCACGGCCGCTGTCGCTCTGGTAACGCAGTAATACGGGAGCCGTCAGGTGGGCGCGCATTTTACCGCTTGAGCTTAAATACGTATCAATGTCTTTTCCTTCTTCGATGCTTTGTTTTTTTAATCCCAGTTCCCTCACTTCATTTACATCATTCTCGCAGGCATGTATAAAAATGCAGGTGAATAATAAAGCAATGATGCGTATCTGTTTATTGATTGTACTCGCTGATGGCATATAAACCTTTGTAGAGTAAATGAGGGTCGGCAAATATCCTGTTTTTTAAGTGCGGTACAAAGAAACCCATGTCGCCGCCGGTAAGAAGCACGTTAAAGTTTTTATATTTTGATGCATATGCTTCTATAATGCCATCGATCTCTTTGGCCATGCCTAAGATCACACCGCTTAAGAGATTTGTTTTGGTATCATAACCTATTAACGGAAAAACCGAGTCGGCCTGCACCAGCGGCAACAAAGCCGTTTGCTCATGCATGGCGCGGAAACGCATGTTCATGCCGGGAGAAATGCTGCCACCTAAAAATTCGTGCGCGTTATTTATATAATTATACGTGATGCAGGTTCCTAATCCGATCGCTAAATTGTGTTTGTGTGGAAACAGGTCAACTGCAGCCGCACATATCGCCAGCCTATCTGCACCAATGGTCTCCGGTTTACCAACCGGTGTAGTTAACGGAAGCTTACTCGTATGGCCCAGTTTATGAAAATGCGTATGTTTTGCCAGCAGCGCTTCCATTTCGGGCGGATGATTGATAACGGATGATAAAATGGATCTGGCAGGATGGTACTGATCGATCAGCTGCTGAATGGTTGTATCATCTGTATTGTTTAATACTTTTTCTTCTTTAAAATCCCTGTCTTCAAAAACAGCACATTTTAAACGGGTATTGCCAAAATCAAAACAGAGTGTTGTTTGCATGATGTGTTGTTAGATATCAAAATTAAATCCTTTCAATCCTTTAAAATGCCCGTTGAGCTGTATCTTTTCTTTTAGCGTTTCCATGCCGGCCATTACGGGCAGCACTTTTGCGAGATGGCGCTTTAAATATTCGAGCCGCTGCATTTCGTGTAACAGCTGCAGCAGTTCATATTCTTCTTCCAGCGTAAGGCCTGCATGATGCGCAATATCATAGCTGGTAAGCAACTCATCGGGTTTTGAAAAATCTTTTGTCACATTCAGCAAACGGTGAAGGTCGCGGACGGCCGCGATTACTTTCTGTGCAAGCATCTTGTGCGTTGTTTCATCATTAGGCGGATAGTTTACAATGGCACCGCTGTATAATTTATCCGGTAATGATTTGATCACTTCCAGTATCCGGAACACTTTTAATCCTCTTGTGCGGATATCTATTTTACCATCCTGGTATACTTCGGCTATTTCTGTTATTTCTACCAGCGTACCCATTTCGGCAACGCCGTTGCTTAAAACGGACGGAATACCAAAAGGTTTTTTTTCTTTAAAACATTCATTGATGAGTTGTTTGTAACGCGGCTCAAAAATATGCAGGTTTAATTTTTCGCCGGGATACACTACAATGCCTAATGGAAATATGGGAACGAAGTTGGTCATGAAGCAAAGGTAGAATAAGATGTTAGTTGTTAGATGACAGATGAAAGAAATCGGATGGCTTCCAACATCTAATTTCTGTCATCTAACATCTTATTCAGTTCGCGTAACCTTTTATATTTTAACCACGTGTACCATGCATTCATTTTTGCAACAATAAATCCTGCCCTGCCATCTAAAAAACCTAAGCGGAAAATATAATTTTTAATAAAGGAGAAAACCGCTGCCAGCCAGCATTGCAGCCATCCTGCTTTTTTTCCGCGCGCATAATATTTCTGCGCGTTGAGCATGGCATAATTGATGGTCTTTGCGCGGAAGTCATCAATATCTTTTGATGTATAATGATGAATGTATCCTTTTAGGGTAACCACTTTTGTATTGGCAGGAAAGGTCAGGCCTTCATGAACGGCTGCTTCGTTCCAGCCGGAATGTTTGCGGTTGTATAAACGGATATGCCGGTCGTTGGCCCATTCGCCGAAACGGATCATATCATTCCCCAAAAAAGCGCGGAAGCGGATATTGTATACAATGGTTTGATCGGAGAATGTAAGCGTTTGTAATTGTTTGATCAACGTTTCATCGATGATCTCATCCGAATCGATGGATAAGATCCAGTCGTGTTTGGCAACAGCTACGCCTTTGTTTTTATTCGGGCCATACCCATCCCAGACTGTTTCGATCAACCTTGCACCTGTTGCTGTAACGATGGATTGTGTGCCATCATTGCTGCCGCTATCTACCACCACAATATCATCCGAAACACAGTTTGCAGCGGCAATCGTTTTGCCGATGATATGTGCTTCGTTCCTGCAAATGATCACAACTGAGATAGAATGATTCATGTATCGGCCCGGGGTTCTGTTAATTTCTGCTGTACAAAGAAAACAATAAAAGCCAATAATACAGTGCCGTATTGCCCTTCCAATGTATCATCTATCAAAAACGGAACAATAGAGATGACAGATAAAAGAATCGACAGGATTTTTTTTTGCGTAGTTGCATACAGCAATAAAAAAAAGCCGGCAGCAAAACAGGCCATCCCCGGAAACCCGCTGCCCGTACCGTATACCAGCCATTCATTTGCCGGAAGAAATCTTTCATATGCCAGGCTGTTGGGATGATTTTGTTGATGCCATTGATCAACAGCTGCGAACATATCGCCAAAACCCACGCCGGTTAAAGGATGTTGGGTAGTGATCGCATAACCCGCTTTTATCGATAACCATCTTGCCGCGTCATTATAACCGGGCATCAGGTTGCCTTTTGAATAATTGCTGAAATCATACACTACATATTGTATCCTGTTGCGCAGTGTTGGCATGGTGTTGTAAAAGAGCATAAAAACTGCCGATGCAATTACCACAACGCCTAAACCGGCCTTCCATTTTTTCTGAACGATGATAACATATAACAGGTAAATCAAAGCAGCGCCATACAAACACACCAAGCCGGTTTTGGAAGCGAGTATGTGCAGGTAAACAATAAAGAAAATGATCAGCGCGCACAAAATATATTTTATCATTCGCCTGTTTACCTGTAACAAACACATAATGCCTGAAAGTATTGCTGCCACTATCATCCAGCTGAAACGGAGATGGTCGTCATCGGCGGGTGTTGGCAATAATTTTGCCTGTAAATAAGAAGCCTGTATGCCTGTAACATTATTTGCATATTGCCATAAACTCCAGCAGCAACCCCATGCCATGATGATAATGTACAGGCATATTAACTGTATCCATCTTTCTTTTGATAAACGAACACTTGATAAACCCAGCATCATGGTGATCAACGGAAGTTTTATGGAGAGGCTGTTCCACCAGGTTGCTTTATCATTACTCCAGCAAACAGACATGATAACGGGAATCAATATTAATGCAACGGCAAATAAGGTTGACCTTCTTAAGCGTAGTTGTGTATAATTGAAAAAAAAACGGGACAACGATCAGCACAGATGCAAAAGAAAGCAATGCACGGCTGATCAATAAACCTGCAAAGATCAAAACGAGTGCTGCGGAGATCCATTGTTCCTGCCAATTATTTTTCAACACTCTTTGCATCATGCGTCTAAATTCGTTCTTCCAGTTTACTTTAGCAATCATGTGGGAAGAATTATTACAGGATATTCAGAAAGGGAACGCCAAATCGCTTGCACGCGCTATTTCTTTGGTGGAGAATGAAGCGAAAGGATATGAATGGTTATTGCAAAATCTGCCCGCATCTTCTGCAAAGATCATTGGCATAACAGGCCCGCCGGGCGCGGGAAAAAGTACTTTAACTGATGCATTGATCGGTTGCATTGTTGCGCAAAATAAAAAAGTGGGTGTATTGTGTGTGGATCCCTCTTCACCATTTAACCTCGGCGCATTGCTTGGTGACAGGATCCGTATGAGTGAATGGTATAATCATCCTGATGTATTTATCCGCTCGTTGGCAACGCGTGGCAGTTTGGGCGGGCTTCATCCAAAAATTATTGAGATAACGGATGTGATGAAAGCCGCGGGCTTTGACGAGATCATTGTTGAAACAGTTGGCGTAGGGCAAAGTGAAATTGAAATA